>Ga0308024_1000023_pt1 | contig 70197 bp, 64 predicted proteins | sample Neamet420_FD_201295 | JGI IMG/M metagenome (GOLD analysis project Ga0308024, IMG submission 201295) | Marine microbial communities from water near the shore, Antarctic Ocean - #420 | ecosystem: Environmental > Aquatic > Marine > Unclassified | place: Southern Ocean | collected 2014-10-03
ACACAACTTGCTATGGATGCAGGCGCAACGGTTATTGCCCTGTGCCCAAGTAATACCCCGCTAGCTGAGCAAGTACAAATTCCTTTGTATATCGACCTAGATGAAGACAAAGAACTCAACACGCTAATGTCTTCTCGTATCACCCAAATGGTGGTGATTGATGTTCTTGCTGTAGGTGTCACCATGAAGTTAGGTGAAGAAACTATGACGCATCTCAAAACCATTAAGCGTTCGCTTAAGAGTTTGAGGGTTCCGGCTAAGCGTACTAAATAATAGCCCAACTGCCTATTATCTATGGACCAAAGAATGGGGTGGTGATTGATATTCACTTGCTAAGGTTAATGAAAATCTCGAGAACTGACTGTTAACTGTTCTAGCAAATGGCTACAGTCAATGAGCTTGCCTGCAATGATGTGTGTGACTTGGCTGTCTGGGTCGCGTTCTAAAACACCTTTTACTTTCAATATTTTGGCATTTAAATAGGCCTGTCTTTGCGCGCGTGCAGTGCCTTGCCATACCACTAGATTAGTATTGCCCGTTTCATCCTCTAGGGTAATGAAAGTCACTCCAGAGGCTGTGCCTGGCCTTTGCCTTCCAGTAACCAAGCCTGCAGCAGTAACTAGGCTTTGGTGAGGCTTGTGCCTCATTTGGCTGGTACTTAGGCAGCCTTTTAGAAGGCCCGCATGGCGTAGTAAGGCAATGGGATGTTGTTCTAAACTTAGGCGTAGGCTGGCATAGTCCTCGGTTAACGCATCTAAGGCGGCAGGCCCGGGTAATTGATCTGGATTGGCTTCTCGCACTTCGTGTAGTAACGGTAGATCTTGATGATTGTCGAGTAGTTGCCAACGGGCTTGATAACGATGGCCACTAAAGCAGGCGAGTGCATTAGCGCTGGCAAGAGATTCTAGTTGGCCTTTAGGAAGGTGCAATAGCTGCACTTGAGAAAGGTCTTTAAAGCCTTGTTTGGGCCGGTGTTCTAATAACTGCTGTATATGAACTTGGCGTACCCCTTTAACTTGCCGTAAGCCTAAACGTAATGCCAGTTCTGAGGTCTCAGTGGATTCTAAACTGTGGTCCCAATCACTGCGATTAATACACACTGGCAGCACTTGCAAACCATGGCGCCGGGCATCTTGAACTAACTGAGATGCACTATAAAAACCCATAGGTTGGCTGTTGAGAATGGCGCAATAAAATGCTGCAGGATAGTGGTATTTAAGCCAAGCCGAAGCGTAAGCTAAAACCGCGAAACTGGCAGAATGGGATTCGGGGAAACCGTACTCTCCAAAACCTAAAATTTGTTGGTATAAACGTTCCGCAAACTCTGCCTTATAGCCCCTTGCCACCATGCCATCTATCAGCTTATGCTGGAATTGCTCTAGTTCTCCATGACGTTTCCAGCTGGCCATAGCGCGGCGTAAGCGATCAGCTTCTCCACCACTAAAACCTGCCGCCACCATTGCCAGCTTAATCACTTGCTCCTGAAAAATAGGCACGCCTAAGGTGCGTTCTAGCACCCCCTTCACTTCCTCTGATGGGTATTCTACGTTTTCTTTACCCGCCCTACGGCGCAAAAATGGATGTACCATGTCCCCTTGAATAGGCCCTGGGCGCACAATGGCAATTTGAATCACAAGGTCATAAAAACAAGCGGGTTGTAAGCGGGGCAACATGCTCATTTGGGCACGGGACTCTACTTGAAATACCCCCACACTATCGCCCTGCTGGAGCATGGCGTACACCTTCGCATCGTCATCCATACGGGTGATATCAGCTAAACTGAGGTTACGCCCGTGGTGGTGGTGCACCATGTGTAATGCTCGCCGTATGGCACTGAGCATGCCTAAGGCTAAAACGTCTACCTTGAGTAAGGCGAGGCTTTCTAGATCGTCCTTATCCCACTGAATCACCGTGCGATCAGCCATGGCAGCATTTTCTATAGGCACCAGTTCACTTAAGGGTCCTGCACTAATGATAAAACCCCCAACATGTTGTGATAAGTGGCGAGGGAAGCCTTGCAGGGTTTGTACTAGTTGTAAGAAACATTGGCCCACATGGCTTTTACCGTCTAAACCTAAACTTTGTAATTGCTCATCCCACCCTGTACTAGGATCGTGGCGATCTACATTTTTGATAAATAGCTCAAGTTGAGGCAGGTTAATGCCTAAGGCTTTACCTACTTCACGCACGGCACTTTTAAAACGGTAAGTGATGACAGTTGCGGCTAAAGCAGCACGATGGCGGCCGTATTTTTGATAGATGTACTGAATTATTTCTTCACGCCTGTGGTGCTCAAAATCCACATCAATGTCTGGTGGCTCAGCCCGTTCCTTAGAAATAAAACGTTCGAATAACACCTGTATTTGGCGAGGATCTACGGCGGTTATTTCTAAGCAGTAACACACAACAGAATTGGCAGAAGAACCACGGCCTTGATATAAAATCTGCCGGCTTTTAGCGAACTGAACTAAGTCATACACCGTTAAAAAGAAGTGGGCGTAACCTTCTGATGCAATAAGACTAAGCTCTTTATCTATGATGAGGGCAATGTCATGAGGCACGCCAGCGGGAAAACGAATCTCTTTGCCTTGCTCTACAAGGTAGTGCAAATAGCTGTTGGCATCATAGCCACTAGGCACCAGTTCGGCAGGGTATTCGTAGCTGAGTTCTGATAAGCAAAAATTACATTGTTGGGCAATTGACACACTGGCTTGTATCCATTTTTGAGGATACAGTTTAGCGATTTTATCTAACGGCCGCAGGCTATGTTCGCGGTTGGCTTGCAAGGCATAACCACAGGCATGCACAGGCATACCAATACGAATTGCGGTGAGGGTGTCGTGTAGCATTTGCCGATCTGGGCTGTGCATAATGACTTGACCAAGGGCAACTATGGGCAAATCAAAAGCCTCAGCCATGGCTTGGCAATGAGTGTGTAGGCGCTGATCTAATGCGCTCAAGCGCCGGTGACAACCTATCCATAGGTGTTCTTTGTATTGGGTACTTAATTTTTTTAATAACGCATTTGAACTGTTTGGATGAGGATTCAAGATAAGTAAGCACTCACTTAGGTCTTGGAAGTCATCCTCAAAAACTTGGTACTTACCTTTTTCACAACGACGCCTAGAAAGGCTAATGAGTTGGCATAACTGAGCATACCCTTGGCGATTTTTTGCCAGCACTATTAAACTTTCTTGGGCCTCAGATTGATGGGGTTTAAGTAAAAACTCACTGCCAATAATGAGTTTAATACTTAAACCATGCTCCTTTTTATGCTGATAAGCCCGAACCACTCCTGCCACTGAACATTCGTCGGTGAGAGCAAGGGCTTTATAACCTAAAGTATCTGCTTGTTGGAGTAATTCTTGTGGGTGTGACGCTGCCCGTAAAAAGCTAAAATTGCTTAAACAGTGTAGCTCAGCATAATCGATCACAGGTTCGGTACTCATGAGAAGTACCCATGTAAAAACCACTCCTCTCTGGGAGTGCGAAATAACCAACACACCTGCCCAATTGGGTTGCGCGCTATAAAGTAGTCACGGCAAATGCTCACGTTATCCCACCAGCCACTTTGAATGCGTTCAGGGCCAGATAAAATACACCATTGGTGATCAGGCTTATGATTTAACGCTTGGGGGAGGGTGAATAACAAACTTGGGCGTAGAAACTTTGTAGCCTGCTGTATTTGGTAATGACTTTGGGGTACTCCTTGGTAGAAGCTTCGCTCGGGGCGATGATCATCTCGCAAATACACTTGTTGTACCGCATGGTCTCCAAGCTTGTTTTGTAAGCGGCTAATGAGCTGTCCAGCTGTAAGCTTTCCCCCTGAAGGCTCAAACAATTGTGCTGCCAAGGGTGCCCATGGCATTTGCCCTTTAGTTTTAAGACTAATAGCAATGATGGGGGCTTTTAGTTGTAACTGTTCCAGCCTCAGCATGGATAAACTTAACCAAGACTCTGCACGATACTCGCCATCGCTACAGCCTATGTGTACTCGCTCTGCAGGGTGTTCTCGGTACTCTAGACCCAAGCTAAGCCCTGCAGTTCGTAGTTGGCGGGGAGCTAAAAAGGCTTCTAGGTCACTTAATAAGCGTTTTAATGGAAAACGTAACGCAGTACTGTGTTCAATTTCATAGAGCAACTCTAAGCGTTGGCGAAAGCGTTCAGGGGGTTGGTATGCAGGCCGGGTAGGTGCGCTGCTGTTTTCTAATTGTTGTAAATAGGTGACCAGAGTTTGGCCTAATCGTTGGCCTAGTGCTGATCGAGGTAATGCTTGAGCTTGGCCAAGAGTGTTAAGCCCAAGGCGCTCTAACTGCAAGGAGAGTTTAGCGCTTAGGCCCGCGCGATGGATGGGTAATTGGCGGAGTAACCCAGTGGCTTCGTCTTGGTTTGTTAATAAACGATCGTTGCCTGCGCGGGCCAAAACCTGTGCGGCTAAAGGGCTGTGAGCGCTAGCGTAATGGTAGTGTAAGCCGCGTTCCATAAGCGGTTGTTGCAGCTGTTGCCAGTAAGGGGCGAGACCCTCATATAACCGTAGCATATCGCTGGTTTGCAACAACAAGCCTTGTGGTGGGTCAAGGTACAAAGTGGCGCTGGTCCGATACAAACGCTGGGCGAGTTGAGCCAGGAGACGCTGTTCTTGTTTGGATTCGTAGGCAATCACTTTCAGTTGAGCACATAAAAGCGCAGCTTGGCCTAACCCTGTGCCTATTTTTATACCTAATTGGCGCGCTTCTGCGTTGGTTTGTACTACCTCGTTTTTATCAACTAAAACACAGGGCTGGTTATAGGCCTGTTGATGTAACAGGCTATCTAATTGAAGGTTTGGAAAGTATAAATAAAGCCACTGCATAGGTCACCGTGGCTTAAGTGGCAGTACTGCAATGTTGCTTAACGGTGCAGGGCTATGGTGAGTGGATAAATGGGCAGGTATCGCTAAAGATGGCCAAAGCTCATGCATATCTACTTGGCATGGGTGTTGTGGCCACTGACCTTGGTATTTATGGACTTGTAGGCGTAAACCTGTGGCTAGAGGGGCAAGAGATAGGCGCGCACTAATCGGTAAGGCACTCGTACTAGGTTCGGCTTGAGGGTGTAACCAAAACATGAGGGCTTGATTGTCTTTGGCAGACACTTGTAAGCGCTTAGCTTGGGGAGCAGTTAACCTAGGCGCCCAGAGAATAAGGTGGCTACAGCAACCGCTATTAAGGCTTTGCTCCGCACTCCAAAGGGCTTGTTGGGGGTTTTGACAGCGTATTAATAACGTTTGGCTTAGGTCAATACCATGTTGGGCTAAAGCTTGGCCATTTAATTCTGCTGGTGGGTTTATCCACACGTGTAAGCGTGATTGAGCTTGGGCTAATAAGGGAAATAACAAACGTAACTCACCAATACCTGCAGGGCCACAGGCTAATTCCACTAGCCCTGTTTGGGGCCAGCCTCCTTGTAGGTGGGCGTCTAAGGTAGGATAAAAGCTACTTTGACGGCGATGATCTGGGCCCGCTAATTGCCGAGCTCGCCAGACCAAACGCTCTTTTTCGAGTTGTAATAGAGCCATGGTAAAATTCACAAATACTGTATGTATATACAGTATTCTGACATAGTTTAGGCTCAGCTCAAAGGGAAAACTATTTTATCCCCTCTAAGGCTTGGTTAAAGCCCGCGTGTCACTCGAGTAGGACCATCCAAAATATCAAAGGGTATGGCGGAGAGATTAGCCAGTGCTGGATTGCTTTCCACGCCAGCGCACAACTCGGATGCCAAGAATTGATCGAGCGCGGCTTGGTCTTGAAACAGATACACACCACCGTAAGTATTGTTGGCTTCGTCGGCCAGCCAGTGTTTAGAAATTAAACCCGGTACTGCTGCGAATGCGGGTGCCAGCTCGGCACATACGCCCTCATAGTCTGCGCGGGTAATACCAGAAAGATTAAAATTGATAATGAGTGCTTTCATATCCTGCTCCTTTGGCCGTTTAGGCTGACGTAATGCCCTAATCAAAATAGTAAGGCGTACTTTCAGTTTACGCTCATGGAGTAAACCTAGTCTAGTCTAAAATCTGGACTAGCAAAAATCCACAATAAGCAGGTGGTTTGTTCGGTATTAGTTAAAAGTTGCTCAAAAAACATCAATTAAACTCGTAGGTGCAATGCCATCATTGCGCCATACAAATTGATGTTAATTAATAGAGGAACTTAGCCGTGCCATTACAAGCCAGTCAAAATGTTTTTATTACCTGTGCCGTAACAGGATCTGGCGGTTCTCAAGACCGCTCTCACCATGTGCCGCGCAGCCCTGAACAAATCGCCAATAGCGCTATTGATGCAGCCAAGGCCGGCGCTGCTGTAGTGCATTGCCATGTACGTGACCCCGAAACGGGTACGCCAAGCCGCCGCTTAGATTTGTATAAAGAACTGACTGAACGCATTCGCGCCTCGGAAGTGGATGTGGTACTTAACCTCACCGCGGGTATGGGCGGTGATATGGTGTTTGGTGATGCTGAGAACCCATTGCCTTTGCAAGAAGGCAGTACAGATATGATAGGGGCCAGTGAGCGTGTAGAGCATGTGGTTCAGTGTCAGCCAGAAATTTGCACCTTAGATTGCGGCACCATGAACTTTGCCGAAGCAGATTACGTGATGACGAACACCCCAGGCATGTTGCGGGCTATGGCAGAAAAAATGACTGCTATGGGCGCACGTATAGAAATTGAAGCCTTTGATACGGGCCATTTATGGTTTGCTAAACAACTGGTTGAGGAAGGTTTAATTACTGATCCAGTAATGGTGCAACTGTGTATGGGTGTGCCTTGGGGTGCGCCAAATGACCTTAACACTTTCATGGCTATGGTTAATAACGTACCTAAAGAGTGGATTATGTCGGCCTTTTCTATTGGCCGTAATCAAATGAATTACGTGGCAGCTGCGGTGTTGGCTGGCGGTAATATTCGAGTTGGTTTAGAAGATAATATTTGGTTAGAAAAAGGCGTGTTGGCGACCAATGCACAGCTGGTTGAACGTGCAGCAACTATTGCCACTAATATGGGTTCTACACTGATGACTCCAGCCCAGGTTCGTGAGCTTATTAAAGTAGAAAAGCGGGCGCCTTTAGCATGACCGATATGGCAAATAAAACGTATAAAACAGCCGCTTGTATAGGCGGTGGTGTTATTGGCGGTGGCTGGGTAGCAAGGTTTTTGTTACACGGTTGGGACGTTAACGTTTATGATCCTGCAGCCGATGCTCAGCGTAAATTGGATGCTGTACTAGAAAACGCTCGTGCTGCTTTGCCTCAGCTAGCCGATGTAGCTATGCCGCGTGAAGGTAAACTCACCCTTTGTGACAGTTTGGAAGCAGCTGTGGCTAACGCCGACTGGATTCAAGAAAGTGTGCCAGAACGTTTAGAGATTAAGCATGCTGTTTTTGCTCAAGTGCAGGCTGCCTGCACCGAATCGGCTATTATTGGTTCTTCTACTTCCGGCTTTAAACCTTCTCAATTACAAGAGAATGCCCTGAGGCCAGAACAAATCATGGTAGCCCATCCGTTTAATCCGGTGTACTTGTTGCCCTTGGTTGAGCTAGTGCCTAGCCCTGTTAATGGTGTTGAGATCATTGAAAATGCCAAAGCGTTATTAACCAGCGTAGGCATGAAGCCTTTGCATGTGCGCAAAGAAATTGATGCCCATATTGCAGATCGTTTTTTAGAGGCGGTATGGCGTGAAGGTTTGTGGATGATCAAAGATGGCATCGCCACTACCACAGAAATTGACGATGCAATCCGTTATGGTTTTGGTTTGCGTTGGGCGCAAATGGGTTTGTTTGAAACCTACCGTATTGCTGGAGGCGAAGCAGGCATGGCGCACTTTATTGCGCAATTCGGACCTTGCTTAGAGTGGCCATGGACCAAACTCATGGATGTGCCGGAGCTTACAGATGAGCTCATAGCAACCATTGCAGAGCAATCGGATGCGCAGTCTGGGCATCACTCCATTCGAGAGTTAGAGCGAATTCGTGACAAAAACTTAATAGGCATTATGCGTGTTCAAAAAGACAATAATTGGGGTGTAGGCGAATTATTGAACCAACACGATGAACGTTTAAAACAGTTGGGGTGATGTCTTTTTGTAATCTGGATCAAGTAAAAACTTGATCTAGATCAATTGTTACATCCAAGTCTCTGTTAGCATATGTTCATATAATGAGTTGAGTTATCTTAGTAATTGAGATAGCTCGGATCCATGCCTATGGAGATGTGTCATGAATGCACCAATGAATATTCACACGTGTGGCAATTGTGGTTTGGCCACTATGTGTTTGCCTTTAGCGCTTACTCAACCAGAAATGACGCAGCTAGATGGAATTATCAAAAAGAGTGCACCTTACCGTCGTGGTGAATCTATATTTCGACAAGGTGATGCGTTTACCTCCATTTATGCGGTGCGTGCAGGCATGGTTAAAAGCACTGTCATCAATGCTCGTGGCGAAGAGCAAATCACTGGCTTTTATTTTCCAGGCGAATTAGTTGGTCTTAACAGTCTGCATGAAGATTTTTATTCTGGCACTTCAATAGCATTAGAAACCGTGAGTGTATGTGAAATTCCTTTTGTTAAGTTAGACGAACTGTCTGCATCATTACCAGAATTAAGACGTCAGTTGATGCGTCAAATGAGCCAAGAAATTTCAGACGAACAAAATATGATGTTAGTTTTGGCTAAAACATCTGCAGAAGAAAAATTAGGTAATTTTTTAATTCGGTTGTCTCTTCGTTTCAAACGTTTAGGTTTTTCTGCCACCCAGTTTCGCTTAACCATGTCGCGTGTCGATATTGGTAACTACCTAGGCTTAGCTGTGGAAACTGTAAGTCGCACTTTTACTAAGTTGCAGCATCGTGGTGTCATTAAGGTTGAAGGCAAAGAAGTGGCTATTTTGGACATGGAAGGGCTAGCTTGTCTTAACGACACTGGCGAAGAACGACCTAAAGTACTTAATCTAGTCTGAATAAAGTGACTCTAATACGGTAAAAATTGTCAGATATTCATGTGCTTGCTGGTATGATGGGGCTACACCTGTAATCCCCTTGTCGTACTGGTTTACTTAATGAACACGATACTTCCTGTTGTCACCTCCATTCTGCTGGTGATGCTATTAGGCTACGGCCTCTCTAAAAAGCTCCTTACAGAACCCAGCTTTTGGCAAGGTATCTCAAAGCTATCCTACTGGGTGTTATTCCCCATATTGATTATTCGTACCTTAGCTAACGCTACCATTGATAGAGAACTATTCTTACCCCTGTTGATCATATTTACTGCGGCTCTGGTATTAATTTTGCTTTATTGTGTGGTGGTTGCTCGATTACTTGGCCAAGACGGCCCATCAACCTCATCTATTGCCCAAGGTGGTATGCGCCACAACGGCTTTATTGGCCTTGCAGTGTTGTTCGATTTGTTTGGCCTGCCTGGCCAAGAGATGGGGGCCTTAATCATTGCTGTGCTGGTGCCACCCACTAATGTGTTATCGGTGCTTTCTGTCACTGTGTTAATGAGTAAAAAACAAAACCAACCCTTAACCTCTTTGATTTTCAAAGAGCTGCTGCGCAATCCCATGCTTGTTTCAGTTGCTATTGGCCTTTCGCTCAATATGCTCGCCATTGCTATACCCTCTATACTAGATCAGTCCATGGCCTTTATGAGTCATGCCGCACTACCATTGTTGCTACTTAGTATTGGCGCTAGTCTTAAAATTCGTGCATTAAAGGGCGATTGGCTACCTTTGCTTGGTGCTCTTAGCGCAAAACTTGTGGTGTTTCCGGCACTCTTGTTAGGCGGCGCGTTGTGGTTTAATCTCACTCCTTTAGTGACCGTGTGTTTGGTGGTGTTTGGTGCTTTACCAGCAGCAGTATCAGCCTATCCCTTTATCCAACAGATGGGTGGCAACGCAAAGCTCATGGCAGACATTATTACCTTGCAAACCTTAGCCAGCTTGGTAGGGTTAACCTTTTGGACTAGTGTAGCGATACACATCACAGGTTTAACACTATGACTTTTTCTGTGCCCTATGACTTTATTCAAGGGGACTCGCCATTGTTGGTCAGCATGCCCCATTCTGGATTGCGGCTTACACCTGAAGTGGCCAGCACCTTAATACCAGAAGCTTTGGATTTGCCTGACACAGATTGGCACATTCCACAGTTGTATGACTTTCTAGAGGCCATGGGAGTGAGTGTGATTAAGGCCAATTATTCTCGCTATGTCATTGACCTGAATCGACCAGAAGACGATAAGCCGCTATATTCGGGAAAAACGACAGGTTTATTTCCCCACATTCTGTTCAATGAAAAGTCTATGTTCAAGCCGGGAACAGTAGTGGATAAGGCACATCAACAGGCTTGTATAGAACACATCTGGCGGCCTTATCATCAACAACTCACTGCAGAGTTAGCGAGAATTAAACAAAAATTTGGCTATGCCATTTTATTTGATGCTCATTCTATTCGAGCACATGTACCTATGCTTTTTGAAGGCACCTTGCCGGACTTTAATATGGGCACTAATGATGGCGCCGCATGTTCTCCAAAGCTACTTCAAGCGGCGGAACACGCTATGTCGAGCACACCGTATACCCAAGTGAGTAATGGACGGTTTAAAGGTGGTTATATCACTCGCAGCCATGGCCGGCCAAGTGAGGATATGCATGCCTTTCAGCTGGAGTTGTCACAAGCTACTTATATGCAAGATGGCGACAGTTATAGGCTAGATGACAGCAAATGTGCGCAAGTTAGACCCCAACTCAAGGCGCTAATTGAGGCGCTTTTAAGCTGCAACCTAGCAAACCAATAAGAGATTTTTTTAATGTATTTGAGTGAATCACAAATTAACGATTATGAGCGTGACGGCGCTATTGTTATTAAAGGTGTGTTTAAGGATTGGATCGATTGCTTAAGAACAGGTTTTGATGAAGTGTTGTCTGAACCCAGTGAGCATGGACGCGAAAATGTTGCTAAAGGTGATGCTGGGCGCTTTTTCGAAGATTACTGTAATTGGCAGCGTATTGACGATTTTAAGCGTTGGATTGTTGAATCCCCGGCAGCAGAAATAGCTGCTGAAGCCACCCGTTCAAAGCGGATTCAAGTGTTCCATGAGCACATTTTAGTGAAGGAACCAGGCACCTCTAAAGCGACACCTTGGCATCAAGACATGCCGTATTATTGCGTGACTGGTGACCAGACGGCGAGTTACTGGATCCCTCTTGACCCAGTAACCAAAGACAATACATTACAGGTGGTATTAGGTTCTCACCGTTGGCCAAAATTAGTGCGACCTACACGTTGGTCTACCAATGAGCCTTGGTACAGCAATGATGCAGATTATATGGACATGCCAGTGATTGATGCTAGGCAAAATATTTTGATACCAGAGTTAGAACTAGGTGACTGTGTTCTATTTAACTTTAAAACAGTACATGGGGCACCGGGTAACTCATTAACTAGCCGCCGGCGTGCTTTTTCCACTCGTTTTATGGGAGATGACGTGCGTTACGTCAATCGAGGTGGCCCAACATCGCCACCGTTCGAGGGGTTAGTTCAAACTGACGGTGATAAAATGTCGCTTGATTGGTTTCCCGAAGTGTATAAAAGAGGGGTATAACAATGACAAATAACGCCTCAGGAAGCTGCTTATGTGGTGCAGTTAAATATCAAGTAATGGGTGCGCTGCGCCCTGTGGTAGCGTGCCACTGCGGACAATGCCAAAAAACTAGTGGTCACCATGTGGCTGCAACTTCTGCTAAGCGGGAAGATTTTGAGCTGTTAGAAGAGCGTGGCCTTAAGTGGTTTTCTGCTTCGGTTGGCATTCGGCGTGGATTCTGCCAGCAATGTGGTGGAAATCTATTCTGGGACAAGGCGGAATTACCCACTATTTCAATCTTTGTCGGTACTTTAGATCAGCCTACTGGGTTGCAATTAGTGGAGCATATTTATGTGGAAGAAAAAGCCGACTATTACGAAATAACAGATGGTTTGCCACAACGACAAGGCTTTAGTATTACAGCCAAGCTAGATCAAGGTAGATGAGGATGGATAATGGCCAATAAATGCTCTGAGTGTGATTTTAAGATTACCTCACGTAATCAGCTGTGTGAGGATTATAGAGATCCAGCGAAAGCGTATGGTTGCCCTGCGTGTGGTACCTTTCATCTTTTGCCAACCAGTGCTGCACCTACGTGGAAGCAGTGGCTAGTCTATTTAATTTTAGGTTTTACTGGCGGGTTAATTTCTAGTTTGGTGCAACTGAACGGCCACACGCGGTGGTGGTTTTGGGGTTATGTGATCTGTATTGCGGCCATTTTTGTTGTTCGCTATATCAAGTCAAAAGCAGTCACGTTAGAGGCTTCTGGGTATCGAGTCACGCCAAATAATGACTGATTTCATTGTTCCTTTTTGTGAGCAACAGGTCGCCATTATTTATGCAGACGACGATATCGTAGTGGCCGACAAACCCAGTGGTTTATTATCGGTGCCGGGGAAAAACCCCCTTAACAAAGACTGTTTAATTACTCGAGTGCAGCAACAATACGCCGATGCGCACATAGTCCACCGTTTAGATATGGACACTTCAGGGGTGATGCTTTTGGCCCGTGGTAAGGCGAACTTATCAGCCTTAAGTCGTCAGTTTCAGGAGCGGGAAACCCAAAAACAGTATTTGGCATGGGTGTATGGTGTGTTGCAAGATGATGAGGGTGAAATCAATTTGCCACTGCGCTGTGACTGGCCAAACAGACCTAAACAAATGGTAGATCACGAATTGGGCAAGCCCTCGTTAACGCGTTTTGAGGTGCTTAAAAGAAAGCCTGCAACATTGCAGACTAAGGTGCTTTTGAAGCCTGTGACGGGGCGCTCTCACCAGCTTAGGGTGCATATGGCAGAGCTTGGGCACCCTATAAGTGGCTGTGAATTTTATGCACACCCAGCAGCGTTAAAGCAGGCTGAGCGCTTGCAGTTACATGCCTGGAAGCTAAGCTTTATGCATCCATCAACTGGGGCCTTGATGACACAAATAGCCCCCGAAGTATTCTAGTTTAAGCTTTGGCGAGTGCTAATACGCTATTCCACACTGTTTCATCCAGATCTACAGCACTAGGTAGAACCTTGTTGGCCCCAGGAAGTCGTGCACCAGGTTGGCTGGTTATGGCGTCTGAGATAGTGCTAAGTTTGTCCCAAAACAGGTCGCCAGAAACGTTCGTAGGATCAATAATAATATAGCACTGACCTAAGTCGTGAGGTTTGCCTTCAGTAGCCTTGAGTGGGTCTAGCTGAGTACTAGTGCTGCCACCTGTAAAGGCGGCGGCAAGGATCTCTGCCATAAGGCCAAACCCATAGCCTTTATAACCTCCAGAAGACACCAAAGACCCGCCCTTAAGTACAGCATTTGGGTCTTGTGTGGCTTGGCCTTCGCTGTCTACCCCCCAACCTAGCGGGATCTGTTCGCCCGCAGTCGCGGCCATGTTGATTTTTCCAAGTGCAATCGCGCTAGTAGATTGATCGAACTGCATGGCTAGGCCACCCTTGCCATCCGGCACAGACATGGCAATAGGGTTAGTGCCCAGTACCGCTTTAGTCCCTCCAGGAGGAGACACGCAAGACTTGGCATTGGTCATGCCAATGGCAATGTAACCTGCACGAGCAATCTGTTCTGTGAAGTAACCCATAGAGGTGCAGGTGTGGGAATGGCAAATGGCTAACGTGGCTACGCCATTGGTTTTTGCGGCTGCAAGGGCGGCGTCTATGCCGCGAGAAAAGGCCGCCTGAGCAAAGCCTAGCTTTGCATCCACCATTACACTGGCAGGCTTAGGCTGGTGTACTTCTGGTTCAACGTCGCCTTTAACTCGGCCTACTTGAAGTTGGCTGCAGTAGCTTTGTAGGTAAAATAGGCCGCAAATCTTGTTTCCATAAGCTTCAGCAACGCGCACAGCGTGTGCCACGGAATCGGCAATCCAAGGTTTGGCACCGTGAGCTTCTAAGGCTTTTGCCGTGGTGGCTTGAATGGTGTCTAAATCAACGCTAATAGTGGCCATATGAGTTTCAACTATAAAAAATTATTTAAAGGCCAATTTTATGTTGCTTTGCCTACATCGGTAAAGTAAAAATAACAATTCCTGTATTTTTAAAACATAGTTATGCCGTTCATGAACCCAACCCCTCGTGTTGCCATAAGGCCTTTTGTAGCAGCAGATAGTGCGCAAGTGCAAACATTGGTGAGTGATGCCAGGGTAGCGCAAGTCGCCGGCAACATCCCGTATCCATATCCTGCAGGTGGCGCAAAAACGTGGATAGCCTCGCATGGAGCGCAGCATCGAGCTGGCACTGCCATCATAAGGGCTATTGTCAGTCTGGAAGATGGTCAGTGTATTAGGGCCATAAGCATCGATCAAATGTCTAGAGGCCTAAATAGCAGCGGGAATTTAGGGTATTGGGTGGGTGTGCCCTATTGGAATAAGGGGTTTTGCAAGGAGGCTGGCCAGCTAATGCTAGAATTGGCCGCAAAAGAATATGCTATGGGACGTTTGGTAGCCGCACACCGTATGGATAACCCGGCGTCGGGTAGAGTATTACAAAAGTTAGGTTTTAACGAGCTGGAACCACAGATGATGACTAATTTATCCGGCCAGTATTTATTTCGTTGTTATGAAAAAATACTTTAAGCCATAAAAAAGGGCGCCTATACTTAAGAGTAAGAGGCGCCCTTTTTGTTAACTAGGGTGTTTCCTAGCTAGCAGTATTACGAACGACGTGGAGCGCGGTCGTTACGTGAATCTCTGCGTTGGTTTGGACGATCACCACCACCGCTGCGCTTAGGACGAGGAGTCTTAGCGCCAGGTGTGAAGTCGTCGGCAGGGCCTTGAGACTGAATGTTTAACGGCTGGCTACGTACGCGTACTTTCTTAAGTAGCTGTAGCATTTCTGCAGGCATTCCAGCAGGAAGGTCTACAGTAGAGTGGTCATCAAACAAGCTAATACGGCCAATGTAAGCGCTGCTAAGGTCTGCTTCGTTAGCGATAGCGCCAACGATGTCGCCAGGCTTAACTTGGTTGTTGTGGCCTACTTCTATACGGAAGCGCTCCATGGCGATAGATTCACCACTGAACTCTTCTTCTTTGCGTTCTTTACGACGTGGACGGTCATCATCGCCAAAACCAGGTGTAGTATCACGTGAGTCACGACGCTCAGGCTTGCTAGCTTCAGGTGCTACAAGAGGACGGTCTTTCTGGGCCATAAAGCAAAGGGCTGCAGCAACTTGCTCTGGTGCAATTTCACGTTCTTTAACAAACGCTTCAATTAGGTCGCTGTACATGCTTAAGTCAGACTGTTCAAGTGCTTTGTCGATGCTAGCCTTAAACTGGTCGATGCGACGTTCTTTCACTTGCTCGCGGCTAGGCAAGTCCATTGGAGTAATGGCTTGACGTGTGGCCTTTTCGATAGAGCGCAACATGTTACGTTCGCGAGGTGCCACAAACAAGATGGCGTTACCAGCACGGCCAGCACGGCCGGTACGGCCAATACGGTGAACGTAGGCTTCAGTGTCGTACGGAATGTCGTAGTTGATTACGTGGCTTACACGAGCTACGTCAATACCACGTGCTGCAACGTCAGTTGCAACTACGATATCGATTTTGTTGCTCTTTAGATGTTCGATAGTACGCTCGCGTAGCTGTTGAGACATGTCGCCGTTAATAGGAGATGCACGATGACCGCGGGCTTCTAATTTTTCAGCGAGTTCTACAGTTAGGGTTTTGGTACGTACAAAAACGATTACACCATCAAAATCTTCCGCTTCAAGGATACGAGTCATTGCGTCTAGCTTAGTGGTGCCAACGGCCTTCCAGTAACGCTGAGTAACACTGTCTACAGTAGCTGTCTTCGCTTCAATCTTAATTTCTTCTGGGTTATTCAAGTAGGTGTTAGCAACCTTACGAATAACAGCAGGCATAGTGGCAGAGAATAGAGCCACTTGGCGTTCTGGTGGAGTGTGATCCAAAATCCAAGTTACGTCGTCGATAAAGCCCATGCGTAGCATTTCGTCAGCTTCGTCTAAAACAACAGTCTTAAGTTTGTCTAGCTTCAAAGTGCCGCGACGCAAGTGATCCATCACTCGGCCAGGAGTACCAACAACTACGTGTACGCCACGTTGTAGCTGACGTAATTGGCCGCTCATGCTGCTGCCGCCGTAGATAGGTAGTACGTGGAAGCCGCGCATGTCGCTGGCGTAGTTTTGGAACGCTTCAGCAACCTGAATAGCTAGCTCACGGGTAGGTGCAAGTACCAATACTTGTGGAGCTTCAACTTTTAAGTCGATGTTAGATAGTGCTGGTAGTGCAAAGGCAGCAGTTTTACCTGTGCCAGTTTGTGCAGTACCTAAAATGTCTCTGCCTTCCAAAAGATGTGGAATGGCAGCGGCTTGAATGGGGGATGGTTGTTCGTAACCAATGCGAGTAATCGCATTAAGTACTGGCGTAGAAAGTGCCAAGTCTGCAAAAGTGGTCATCGTTTTATCCTAAAATAAGTGTTCTGATGACTCGATGGACACAAATATCCACAAAGTCCGCGCGTAAACAAAGCCACTCCCTAAGTTGTATAGATACAACAGAGATAAATTTTGGAGTGATGTAACCCTTTGTTCGGTATACATTAGCCTTAACTAAATAAGCTATGCCAATGCCCGGCACCTGCTGGTGCCTTACCGTGCCACTTTATTTTGAAGTGTGGCTGAGATAACGCGGATGCAAGTGATATTACGCGGCGTAGTGTACATCGATTGCGGATTTTATGCTATTAAAAATAGCGTGAGTTAATAGAAAAGGCCCTGTTAGGGCCTTTTTAGCTGCTTAACCTTTTATGGCAGCAAGTACCGATTCGGCAGAACTGACCGAAAATGGATCAGCGCCATGATTGTCTTCACGGCCTGGCTCTTCTAACCAATGTTCAACCACACCATTGTCAACCACCATGGCATAGCGCCATGAGCGCTGTCCAAAGCCGACGTTATGTTTATCTACCAACATGCCAATTTGACGAGTAAATTCACCATTGCCATCTGGTATGAATTTGATGTTTTTGATGTCTTGGTCAAGCATCCACTTACGCATAACGAAGGTATCATTGACCGACAGTACATACACCTCGTCCACACCAAGCTGTTTCAGTTCTTTGTAAGCTGCTTCAAAACCGGGCACCTGAAAGGTGCTACAGGTGGGTGTAAATGCACCTGGTAGAGAAAACACGACGACTTTTTTGTTACTAAAGATGTCATTACTTGTTACGTCCTGCCAGCGAAACGGGTTGTCGCCGCCAATGCTTGAATCACGTACACGGTATTTAAAGGTGATTTGGGGTACTTTCATGCCGATGTTCATTGGCTCTATTCCTTTTGTGCGGGGCTGTTATTTACTTAATTCGACACTTTACTGCAGTCGATCTAAGTATTGTGCAACATGTTGTTATATTTGTATAATCGTTATAATTATAATTTTCAATAGGTATTTCCGATCAATGTTAAGCCTTAAAGACCTTAGTTATCTTACTGCATTAGATGAATTACGCCATTTTGGCAAAGCTGCAGCGGCCTGTTATGTGAGCCAACCCACGCTGAGTGGCCAGCTCAAAAAACTAGAACACCAACTGGGAGTGACGCTTATAGAGCGGGGCTCGAAAAAAGTTATTTTCACCCATGTGGGCCTGGAGATTGCCCAGAGGGCAAGAGCCATGGTGTTGCAAGCCCAAGAGATGGAAGAGTTAGCAAGAGCTTCAACAGCGCCACTCACGGGGCGCTTAAAGTTAGCCATTATTCCGTCCCTTGCGCCCTATTTGATGGCAAAAACGGGGTCCACCGTAAACATGCTTTTGCCTGAACTGAATATTGAATTGCACGAGTTAGAAACCCATGAGCTGTTACGTCAACTGAGAAATGGCGATATTGATATTGGCATTTTGGTGTTGCCACAGGCGCAGGCAGGATTGCGTAGCTTGAGCTTATGGCAGGAACAGCTTTGGTTGGGTGTGGGCCATAACCATGAATGGGCACAAAAAACCCAAGTGACTCGGACAGAGTTAGCTGGGGCAGACTTAATTTTGTTAAAAGAGGGTCACTGCTTGGCGGATCAAGCCCAACAACTGTGCCAAATAAAAAGCCAATCCCAAGCCTTTAGGGGAGCGAGTTTAGAAACCCTAAGGTATATGGTGTCAGCCGGCAACGGTGCCACCTTGGTACCGCAGCTTAGTATGGAGGCTTGGCTCAGCCATGGGGATGATAAAATTATCTATATTCCTATTACAGAGCCGAAGCAAGCCAGAGAAATAGGCTTTTTAGCACGTTCAGGCAGTGCGTATTGGCCTTGTGTAGAAGCACTTCACAACGCCATGGCTGGGGTATTGCCAGACGTATCAGAAGGCACTCAAAATGTACCCCTAGTACTTTAACAAAAGTGCAATCTAAAACAGGTGAGGGAGATCAGGCTGTGCGAGCCAGTTTGTGAGTGATATAGACTGCAGATAAGACCAGTGCCGAAGATAATAGCAAACAGGCGATAAACCCAAATTGTAAAAATACCCAGCCAGAAAGGAGGGTGCCTAAAAGGCGCCCTGCAGCGTTGGCCATATAATAAAACCCCACATCCATAGCTACACTGTCCGTTTTAGAGAGGGCAATAATTAGGTAGCTATGGAGGGATGAGTTAACCGCGAATACGATACCAAAAATACCCAGCCCGACCATTAAAACAACGCTACTCTGCAGCTCTATATACAACCCATAAGCCATTATTATAGGTATTACAGAAAGCGTACTTTGCCACTTAAACGCCGTTTTGTGGGCCGATTTCAGGGCTAAGTTAAGGGATAGGCTAAGGGGCAAGCCTAGCTCAGTTGGTGGCTTTTTTTGATCTACTTGCCGGGTTAACATGGGGGCCATTATCTGCACTAAACCATAGCCTATAATCCACGCTGCCAAAAAGGCACTCACTTGCCAATAGGTCCAGCTTAACTGCTGGGCAAGATAAACAGGCAGAGCCACCACAAACCATACATCTCGAGCGGCAAATAAACATAAACGTGCAGCACTTAGCTGATTAATAGCGGAGCTCTTAGACAATAGCTGACGTATGTTGGGTTTATTTCTACTGCGTCCTAAATCGGCTTTGAGTAGCATTAAGCTTAACAACCAAACACCGCCAAGCCCTATCAGCATTATTAGTATACTGGTTGTAAACCCAACACTACTCAGCAAGGCCCCTCCTAGGAAAAAACCTACTCCTTTTAAGGTGTTTTTCGAGCCTGTAAGTAATGCCACCCAACGGTATAGGCTTGTGCTTTGGCCTGTGGGAGCTAACAACTTAATAGCGCTTTTGGCGCTCATTTTATTGAGGTCTTTAGCGATGCCAGAAATCGCTTGGGCAGCCATCACCCAGGCCACCGTTAGTAAGTGAGGGCTTACTAACAACATAGACAAGGCGATAAGCTGCAAGCCCAGGCCAATATTCATAGTGCGGTTAAGGCCAACACGGGCGCCAAAATATCCGCCCAGCAAATTAGTTACCACACCAAATAGTTCGTAAAATATGAACATCAGAGCGATTTGTAAGGCGTTGTAACCCAAGCTATGGAAGTGCAGCACAACCAACATGCGCAAAGCACCGTCGGTTAGGGTAAAAGCCCAATAATTACCTGTGACCAGGGCATATTGGCGCAAGCTAGGCACAATGGAGTTTGTCATTAGTAATGGCCATTAGTGATAGCCATTAGAGATAGCCATTAGTGATCATTAGCACAGATGTACTTGGCGAGCTCCGCCGCACGGTTTACATAGCCCCACTCATTGTCATACCACAAGTACAGTTTTACCTGGGTGGCATTGATCACCATGGTAGACAGAGCATCAACAATACATGACCGCGGGTCTGTACGATAATCTATAGACACTAATGGCCGCTCCTCAAAACCAAGGATGCCTTTTAATGCAGCAGATTCAGAAGCGTCTTGTAATAACTGATTGATTTCTTCTACGCAGGTTTCTCGCTGCATTTCAAACACGCAATCAGTGAGTGATGCGTTAGCTAAGGGAACACGCACGGCATGGCCATTTAGTTTGCCTTTTAAGTCTGGAAAAATATGCGTAATGGCGGTAGCAGAGCCAGTAGTGGTAGGGATTAAGCTCATACCACAAGCCCGAGAGCGGCGCAGATCTTTATGGTGAGCATCTAATATGGTTTGAGTGTTGGTGACGTCGTGAATGGTGGTCATGGACCCATGACGAATGCCAATGGCCTCGTGTAATACTTTAACCACAGGGGCTAAACAATTGGTAGTGCATGATGCAGCAGTCACTAACTGATGTTGTTTTGGGTCGTATAGCTGGTGATTTACACCCACTACTAGATCTAACACGCCAGCTTGTTTTACCGGGGAGGTCACTAATACACGCTTAACCCCTTGATTTAAATAGGCTTGTAAAAGCGCCTTGGTTTTGATTTTTCCACTGGCCTCAATGACTAAGTGGCAAGCACTCCAATCGGTCGCTTTAGTAGAGATGTTTTGGCTATAGGCAAGCTGCTTGCCATCAATAGAGATGGTGCTATCAACGCCAGTGATATCAGCCGACCAAGTACCGTGGACCGAATCAAACTTAAGTAAATGAGCCGTGGTTGAAGCATCACCTGCGGGGTCATTAAGCTGTATAAACTCAAATTCTGGCCACTGCCAAGCGGCACGTAAAATTAGACGGCCCATGCGGCCACAACCGTTAATTCCTACTTTGATAGTCATAAGAAAGCGTTGCAAAGAAGATAGATAAGGGTATTGTACCTGCTTCTTAAGGAACGCAGTTAAGTACAGGTGATACAGATGATAAAAGCTGGGTTATACCAACATTACAAAGGCGCGCAGTATCAAGTGATTGATACTGCGCGCCATTCAGAAACAGAAGAAGAGCTGGTACTTTATCGTGCTCTTTATGGTGAAAAAGGCCTGTGGGTTAGGCCTTTGGTTATGTTTACCGAGACCGTATTGATTGATGGTAAAGAAGTGCCTAGGTTTGCCTATCAGGCAGGTTGAGCAAAGGTTGCTTCACAAATAAGCTACCAAGCAATAGCAGTACCGTCATAGTTAATGAAACGACCGCTGTCGGCAGGGCTAATATGTTCTAGCACATGGCGTATACCATTAACGCTGGTCTGAGTATCGATTGAGCCATTAGGGCCTCCCATGTCGGTGCGAACCCAGCCCGGGTGCAGGGCAATAACTTTGATGCCTTGGACTTTAACATCGATAGACAGGCTTTTTACAACCTGATTCACAGCCGTTTTAGACGAACGGTAGAGGTAAAGAGAGCCGCCGTCATTGTCGTCAATACTGCCCATCCTTGAACTGATCACCGCAAAAGTACCCTTTTTGGTGGCTAGGTTACTATGCAGTGCTTGTGCCAGCATAAGAGGCGCAACGCTGTTCACATTAAGCACGTCTAACCACTGTTGGCGAGAGACCGTGCCCAGGGATTGGTCCCTTGGCCCAAATAGGCCTGCGTTGTTGATGATTAAATCTAATTCGATACCACTTAGCTGTTCTTTCAGCCCCAAAATACTGGCATCCTCAGTCACATCTAATGGCAGCATTGTAAGCTGATCACAAGCCAATGCAGCAAGCGCTGTGCCTGGTTGCTGGCGGTAGGTGGCGTACACATGCCAGCCGTTGGCTAGATATTGTTGGGTGAATTCTAGGCCAATACCACGGTTGGCACCGGTAACTAATAGCTGTTTCATATGTGGGTACTCGTTGACTCAAAAAGGTGATTTGATCTTAGAGCAACAATCATACTTGAGCAACATTAGGCTATTACTCTGCATAAGTTAGATTACTATTATATTTCCGAAGACCGTATTTTGATGAACAATCCTTGACCTATATGTAACACTTAGGTTTTATAATGTGGTTCTATACGATATACCCATAGAGAACTGCAGGAGACAGTGCATGAAAACTGTAAGTCAGCTAGCTAAAACAGCACAAGTGAGTGCTGAAACTGTGCGATATTATAGCCGTTTGGGGTTGTTAGAAGCACAACGAGACCCTCACAACGGTTATCAACTGTTTGACCAAGATGCGGTGCAGCGGTTGGCTTTTATCAGTCAGTCTCGGTCTCTGGGATTTAGCCTAAAAGATATCCAGTCTATCTTGCAACATACGACTAAAGGCGACTCGCCCTGCCCTATGGTGCGAGATATGCTACGCCAACGAGTGCCTTTGGTAGCAGAAAAAATACGCTTTCTGGAAGAACAAATGGCTCGTATGCAGGTTGCATTGGAACAGTGGCAGACCATGCCAGACGGTGTACCCGATGGGCACCGCATATGTCACTTAATTGAAGATTGGAACACGCCAACAATGGAGGTTAACAGCCATGACTAATACCGCACAAGACACGATTACACAGTTAACTCTATCTGGGGTGACTTGTGCTGGCTGCGTAAGGCGTATTGAAAAGGCTCTGAATCAGGCCCCGGGTGTGGCGGCTGCCCAAGTAAACTTTGCTAGCCGAACTGCAGAAGTAAGTGGTGGAGATGTTCAGCAACTCATTAAAGCTGTACAAGACGCAGGCTACGATGCTCAGCTGATAGAAGACCCTACCCTAGCTGAGGAGCAGCAAACCAAAGAGTTACGCCAACAATTGAAGAGCCGTTCTTGGTACGCTGCTTTGGGTGTTGGGTTAGGTGTTGGTTTGATGTTATTTGGTATGGATATCGCCGACCCGTTTATACTACGCGCTGTTGGCTGGCTTACCTTGGCCATGATGTTAATGACGGGTGAGCATTTTTATAAGAGTGGCTTTAAGGCGCTTAGGTCTGGCCATGCCAACATGGACACTTTGATCGCTATAGGTACCAGCGCTGCTTGGTTGTATTCTATTTTGGTGGTTTATCGGCCCAGCATGTTCCCAGAGGCGGCTCGAGGGGTTTATTTTGAAGCCGCTGTAATGATTATTGGCTTAGTTAACCTAGGCCAGGTGTTAGAGATGCGAGCACGTCTTAAGACCCAATCCAGTCTTAAAAATTTACTAGGACTTCGCCCGAGCCATGCCTGTTTGGTGGGTTCTGACGGCATAATGATGGAAGCTGAAGTGCAGGTTAATATTGTCCAAGTTAAAGTGGGAGACTTGTTACGTATTAAACCAGGTGAACGGGTGCCGGTGGATGGCAAAGTGACTCAGGGTGAAAGTTACTTTGATGAAGCCATGCTTACAGGCGAGCCTATGCCAGTGCTCAAACAGCTGGGTGACGAGTTAGTTTCTGGAACTATTAACGGCCAAGGCAGCGTCATATATGAAGCTACGCTTGTGGGTAGAGACACAGCCTTAGCGCGTATTGTTGAAATGGTTCGACAAGCACAGAATAGTAAACCGTCTATTAGCCAGTTAGCAGATAAAGTGGCTGCCATTTTTGTGCCTGCGGTGATGGTTATCGCCGTGATAACAGCATTAGCATGGTATTTTTTTGGTCCTCAACCTGCGCTCACGTATAGTTTCGTTACTGCTATATCAGTGCTTATTATTGCGTGCCCATGCGCCTTGGGTTTGGCGACCCCTATTTCAGTGATGATTGGTGTAGGTAAGGCCGCACAATTGGGGGTTTTGGTACGTAATGCCGAAGCACTACAGCAGGCTAGTAACATCAACTGGGTGGTGTTGGACAAAACCGGTACCATTACTCAGGGACATCCTAGCGTTGAAGACCATGTGGTTTTTAATGATGCAGATAAAGTGCAAACTTTAGCCATTGCCGAAACGATAGAACAGGCATCCGAACATCCCATTGCTTTGGCGATTGTGGCGTATTGCCAACAGCAACGTCCCCTTAAAGCACCAGATTCATCCATTTCAGTGCCAAGTGCCGAACACTTTACTTCAGTGCAAGGCATGGGTGTGGTGAGTGGTGACTTTATTATGGGTAATGTGAAGTTAATGCAGTCTCATAAGGTTGATATTAGCACTGCAAAAGCATGGTTAGCTGCGCAGGAACAGGCGGCCAGAAGTATCGTATTACTCGCCCATAAAGGTGAATTAATAGGCGCATTCGCCCTTGAAGATGCTTTGAAACAAGATAGTGTGAACGCTGTGAAACGCCTTAAAACCCAGGGCATTAAGGTAATGATGTTAACGGGAGACAACCAGGCAACGGCACAAAGGGTGGCTAGGTTGGTGGGTGTGGATGATTATGCTGCCGAACTTATGCCTGAGGACAAATTAAATAAGATTAAACAGCTACAGGGCCAAGGCCAGGTGGTAGCCATGGTAGGTGACGGCATTAACGATGCACCTGCCTTAAGCCAAGCTAATGTAGGTTTTGCTATGGGTCAGGGCACTGATGTGGCGATTGAGAGTGCGGACCTGTGCTTACTCAATAGTTCATTACATGGTGTGGCAGATGCCATTGAATTGAGCCAGGCTACTTTGCGTAATATTAAACAAAACTTATGGGGTGCCTTTGCCTATAACACTTTAGGTATTCCCATTGCTGCAGGTGTGTTATTCCCTCTCACAGGAATGTTGCTTAGTCCAATGATAGCAGCCTTGGCTATGTCCTTATCATCGGTCACCGTGGTGACTAACGCCAACCGCTTACGTTTGTTTAAGCCCAGCCCCCGCAACTAGTTAGAGCATTTGCGGTTGGGGGTGACGGCGGCGGGCGCCAATGGCTTGTATCATAACGCCCAGCATAATGATGCTGCCGCCAATTAACGTCCAATTACCGGGGTGCTCATTAAACAAAAACCAAACCCAAATAGGGCTCAAGATCACTTCAAGCATGGTCAGCAAGGTTAGTTCTGCTGCAGGCACGTGTTTTGATCCAGAGATGAACAACACCAAGGCCAACCCCATTTGGAAAAAGCCCAGGGCTAAGCAAATAGCAAGGTCTGCCAAACTGATGGCAAAATCATCAATGGCAAGGGCTGCTACTAGCATAGAAAACAAGCCACCAATCAAAGCTGCAGGCAACATGTCGCTACCTTTGCCACGGCGCATGACTACGCTGAAGGCGGCGTAACAAACGGCCATCATTAGAGCAAAAGCCATACCAATAATTCCGTCTCCACTTAGGGCGTTGCCTACCATCACGCTAACCCCAACGCTAGTGAGCGCAATGGCGGCCCAAGTACGTTTTTTGACGCGCTCGCCGAGGATAAACCAGCCTAGTAAGGCAGCGATGAAAGGTGAAGAGCTCAACAGGAAGGTGACATTGGCTACACTGGTATGGAGCAAAGCAAAAATGTTACCAAAAAATGAAGCACCCAAAAATATGCCAGCCAGCAGGCTAAGCGTATTGGTGCGCTTTAAAGGGGTGATGAGATCACCTTTGTTGCGCCAGGCCATCACCGTCAATATAGTGATGATTAAGCCAATAGAACGAAAAAATACAATATGCCAGCCTGATGCATCACTGATATAACGCACTCCAACTCCAGCGGTACTCCACAATAGGCCACATATAATGACCATGATGGCACCATTGCGATACAGATGGTTGGGTGCTGCTATATAGGGTGTGGCTAACTGTGTCATGGATTTGCCTGCGACCAAGCGGTGTAAATTGTGGTTGGCCAGAGGCTTTGAGCCCAGGCTAAAGTAGAAATAATCTCTTCTTCTGTAAGGGTGTTTTTCCAAGCTGGCATGGCACCGCGGCCTTGGGTAATCGTTTGGGTTAAATTTGCTAACGAATGATGCCAAGCATGACCACTACCATTTAAGGGGGGCGCAGGACGAATACCTGCAGCGTCAGGTTGCATCCAGTTTGCCGCACCTTGGCCTTGGTCTCCATGACAGGCGGCACAATGGCCTGCAAATAAAGCCTGGCCCTGGCTCACCTGACTCTGGCTGTACCACTTGGTAGCGTTGTTTTTAACAGCGTTATTTTGTTTGGCTAGATAGGTATACGTGCTCAATACTGCAACCAGTGCTAAGCAGGCAATTAATAGCAAATTTTGAGTCCTACTCATGGGCCAGAACCTATTCATAAATTAATATCGCCGCACTATATACCAAGTGGGTGATTACGGTCTATGGTTGGTGCATTGATTCATTGTTCTGGGTGGGGAATTATTTTATAATTCTGCACTCTTAATCTCATTAATATACACATTTGGCTCTTTAGATGGCTGACGTCTCATCGCTGTTAAAGCTTGTTAAGTTAATACTCCGCTTTTTGGTAAGTGGTGGCATTGCTACGGCGGTCCACTGGGGCGCGTTATGGGGTTTGATTAACTTGCAAGTAGAAGCCGTATTGGCGTCTAGCATTGGCGCTTTTGTTGGCGCTATTGTGAATTATTTTTTACAGTATTTTTTCACTTTCAAAACTAGGCGCCGACATAAACAAGCACTGTTGGCTTATGGTCCAGCGGTGTTAGTGAGTTGGCTATTGAATTTAGCGCTATTCTATAGCCTTTACGGCGAAGTTTTTTCAGATCCGTTGGTAGCCCAGATGGTCACTACAGGTGTGGTGATGGTAGTTAACTTTTTGTTATATAAAAAGGTAGTGTTCCGTGCAAAATCAGACACCTAGTCAAACAGATAAGGTAAGTCCAACCAATGACACGTCGACTAGAGCCACGCCGATGATTTCCCTAGTCATTCCTGTGTATAACGAAATGGAAGTGTTGCCGCTGTTGTTTGAGCGAGTACGAAAGGTTATGCATAGCTCTAACTTAGCCTATGAAATGGTGATGGTAGATGATGGCAGTAGGGATGCTGGTGCTAGTTACCTGGTCCAACAAGCGCAAGATGATGAATGTGTAAAAGCAGTTATTTTATCCCGAAATTTTGGTAAAGAAGCGGCTTTGTCTGCTGGTTTAGAGCAAGCTAAGGGTGACGTCATTATTGTGCTCGACGCAGATTTACAAAACCCTCCGGAATTAATTCCAGAAATGCTCGAAAAATGGCGTGATGGCGCTGATATAGTGGCTATGAAACGGCGTGATCGAGAGGGTGAGTCGTGGGTTAAAAAATCCGGATCCTATGTTTACTATCGCATTATGAACCGTATTACCGGCCCTATGAGCATCCCTGAAGACACTGGGGATTTTCGTCTTATGAGCCGCAGGTCACTGGATTCACTTAACCGGCTACCAGAGCGCAATCGATATATGAAGGGCTTATTTGCTTGGGTGGGGTATCCCACTCATGTGATGGAGTATGATGTGGCAGATCGTGCTGCAGGGGAAACCAAGTGGAATTATTTAAACTTATTCGGCTTGGCCTTTGAAGGCATTACGTCTTTTTCTATCGCACCACTCAGGGCTATGGTAATTTTGGGTCTTGTTACGGCCGCATTAGGTGGCTTCTACGGTGCTTGGATCGTGATTGAAGCGCTCTTGTTTGGCAATGACTCAGCTGGCTTTCCAACTATTATCGCCATGATTACTTTTTTAGGAGGGGTGCAATTACTCTCTATAGGTGTGTTGGGCGAGTATGTGGGCAAAACATATTTCGAGGCCAAGCAACGGCCGTTATTTATTATTCAAGATGTGGTGCAAAAGTCAGTTAAACCCGCTAGCAAAGACACATCTACAGCAGCAGAAGGAACCCCAGTTAATGTTACAACGGACTAATCTTATTTGGTTATTAGTCACCTTGTTATTGGTGCGTATTATAGCCATGGTTGTGATGCCATTTGCCGATACTACCGAGCCTAGGTATGCGGAAATAGCCCGTTTAATGATGACAACAAATGATTGGATTACTCCATGGTTTGAACCAGGTGTGCCTTTTTGGGGAAAGCCCCCCTTGTCTTTCTGGGCCCAAGCTATTTCGTTTAAACTATTTGGCATCAACGAGTTTGCTGGCCGATTACCTGCACTTTTAGCGTTTTTAGCCACCGCCTGGATGCTTTGGCGCCTTGCTGCTTCTGTGGTTAACACCCAGGTAGCGGCTGCTAGTTTAGTGGTGTATAGCGGCATGGTGCTCACCTTTGTAGCAGCGGGCACGGTGATGACAGATCCTTATTTGGCTCTGGGTACAACCTGGTCCATGGTGGCGTTTTACCTGGCGCCTAAAGAAAATGGTTGGTATTGGCGCTATGGTTTTTTCATTGGTTTAGGCATTGGTTTGTTGGCCAAAGGCCCGTTGGCAATAGTGATTACTGGCGCACCTATCGGTGTATGGGTATTGCTGCAGGGTAAGTTAATGTTTTACTTACGAACTATGCCTTGGGTTCGGGGCACCTTGCTAACCTTAGTTATCGCGCTGCCATGGTACATATTAGCCGAATTAAAAACGCCAGGGTTTATTAACTACTTTATCGTTGGCGAGCACTTTATGCGCTTTCTAGACCCCGGCTGGATGGGTGATCTATATGGCACTGCCCATAAAGAGCCAAAAGGTATGATTTGGTTGCAGTGGTTGGCTGGATCTGTACCCTGGGGGCCGTTAGCGATACTGTTATTGATAGGCCATATGTTTAAGACAAGCTGGCGTCAAACGTTATGGCATGCAGTTAAACAGCCAGTGGTTATTTATGTTTTGCTATGGGCGCTGGTAACACCGGTATTTTTCACGCCTGCAGGCAATATTATCTGGACCTATGTGCTGCCTTCTATGCCAGCGTTTGCCTTACTTATGGGTTGGGCTATGGTGAAACTCAATAATGGTGATAAATGGCGCCAACTAGGTTTTACCTTGGCGATGTGGTTCATGCCTGTTGCAGGGCTAGTGTTTAGTGTGCTGATTGCGAATAATAACGATTTGATGAAAACAGAAAAGCGCATTGCTGAATACGTTGCTCAACAGCCCCAAAATGGTGAAAACCATAATTGGTCGAGGCTTTACTACCTTGGCTCTAGCTTGGAGTTCTCTGCACGCTTTTATACCCATGACAAGGCTAAACCTGTGCAGCTAGATCAGCTAGAAAACTTGGCCATACAACAACAAGGCATCTTCGTGGCGGTGCCCACAAATCAGTGGGAAACAACCGTTGCTCAATTCGGTGCAAGGCTGCAACCGCGTATTGAAAACATGCGCTTTAAGTTAGCGTTTCTTGATCCTTAGTCTGAAATAACTTCAAAAGTGGGCCAAAAGGAGGCTGGAGCTAGTGAGTTTTCAGTATTGAACTGGCCTACGTTATGCTGATCAATCATTAAGATTCGTGGGCTTAGGTGTGGTTCTGTAAGCTTTCCTTCAAGAATTCGTACGGCCTGATCCACAGCCAAGCGGCCTTGTAGTACAGGGGAGTCTGTTGGAGCTGCTAAAATATGGCCGCGCTTAATGCCACGAAACACATTATGGGTAAAGTAGGTCGATACAATGTCAATTTTGCCACGTAAATTACGACCGAGTAATTCACTTACGGCGGCATCTGCTGTTAGGGCTGTACCAACAATGTAATCAAAATCAGTACTTTCTTCCAGTACTTCTTGTAGCAAATTACGCTGAATTTCCTTGCCAGTATCACCCCATTTCACGGCGACTATCTGCACACCCGAACCAGCAATGCCATCGTGAAAACCATCATCAATAAACTTCACCCAACCCGATTCTTTGGGGCCAGGAAACCACGCCACCTTAGCCTCATTAGTACCTTTAGTCGGATGACGTCGCGCAAGGTATTGCCCCACTTTTTGTCCCATACTGTACCAAGACACTGCGGCTTTAGCGCTTATGCCTATGTTTTCAATGTCGTTGACAGCTGCTATAACTGGAGTGGTTTGCGCAATTTTCCGGATGCTAGGAGACAGTCCGTTAAAGGAAACAGTGCCCACAATAATGGCGTCACTGGCTACGTTGGTGCAATGCTTGAGCTGTTCTATTTGGGTGGTTAGTTCAGGGTAACCGCCAGCTTCAAGAACCGTCATGTTTACCCCTAATCGCTTCACCTCTTCCACCATGCCATAGTTAACACTAAGCCAGTAAGGGTCTTTAAGGTGGGGATAAGTCACACACAGGTGCCATGGCTGGCTAGCTTCTTCTATAGGTTGGTATAGTAATGGTCGCATCTGGCCTTGATAATCAAACGGTGGATCCCAGGCCACAATGTCCCACACAGCATAGGTGGAGGAACTAATCCCAAGGCATAAAATCAAACTCAAACAATGTGTTAAACGACAAATCATGGTGTTAACTACCTTAGGTGGCACATTTAAGGGTTAAAAGCGGCTGCGGTACTATAGTGTATTGTGGTATTTTACGCCTACGTTAGTCTACCTTCTGAGTGCCTATGGCTGTCAACCTTGGCGTCGGCAGTAAATTACTGTTGGCCATGATCTTAACCATTAGTTTGTTATTAGTTGCTGCCGTAATTGGTTGGCAAGGCTATGAGCGAGTGGCCAGTAAACAAAATTCAGTAATCGATGAAGCCATACCCAGCATTATCGCGGCCCATAGCTTAACAGAGATTAACGCTAGCTTAGCCACTGCCGCCCCCGCACTATTAGGTGTGACTAATGAGCTTGAACGCAAGAAGATCACCGCCACCATCGAATATCAATTACAGCAACTTAGAGATGCAACCATTTGGCATGGAGGTCCTTTTGAAAGCTTAGTATTGCAGGACATGAGCGTTAACATCAGTAATAACTTAGTGCGCCAAATTAGTTTGGTTGAACGACGACTAGCTTATTTACAAAAAGCAGGTGTGCTGCAGAACCAAACGTTGCTCGCAATGAGCAAGATCCATGATATTAGCACCTCTTTGGTGGCTAACGCCAACACCATGACCACGGCAGTTGCGTCTAGTTTGTATGACCTGGCCGATGCCAATACCGATGCTGGGCAAGATGCCTTGTATGTTGCTTTTGACCGCCTCATTGAGGTTGATTTAGATCATATGGACAGGATGTACGAACTGCGCCAACGGTCTGCAAGCTTAATGGGTTTACTGACCTTATTGCCCAAACAAATCACTTTGGCAGCGTTATATAAAAACGAGCAGGACATCCAACTCAATATGGCGGTGCTTCAGCGCCGGGTTGCCGAGGTGAATGATCCAGGCCGACGCCAGCAAGGGTTAGATTTGTTAGCGGTGGTTAAAACCAATATTGCCTCAACTACTACGGATAACCTGTTTGCCTTGCAACGAAGTAATATTAATGTGCATGGCCAATTGGTAGTGCTGAACAATGCTAGTGTTGAATTGACTCAAGCATTTAAGGTGCAAGCCGACAGTGCCAGTAGAGCTGCAGGTGCAGAAGTACAAAAGGCTACAGACGAGGCTCGCACCGCGGTAGCTAATGGACGTAACATATTATTGATAGCATGTTTGATTTTGGCTGTAGTGGCGATAAGCGTATTGTGGTTTTATGTAAAACGTAATCTCTTTCGTCGATTAACTCAGTTAAATCAAGCCTTTTTAGCAGTAGCCCAAGGTAATCTGGATTATCAACTACAAATTAGTGGCCATGATGAGCTAGGCCGTTTGGCCAAAACTGTGCAGGTGTTTAAAGAAAACGCTCGTGCTCGCCAGCAACTAGAGCAGCAGCAAGAGGCTGTAGAGTTGCGCCTAAGGAACTATCAGTCTGAGCTAGAGCAAGAGATCCAAATGCGCACAGGGCAGCTTCAGCAGCTCAACCAGGAGCTTTCAGCGACTGCTGGAAAGCATGAGCGAGCCCGTACAGAAGCTGAGCGAGCCAACCAAGCTAAAACCGAATTTTTGGCCACTATGAGTCATGAGGTGCGGACACCTTTGAGTGGTGTGCTAGGCACCTTAAGGTTGTTGCAAAAAACGCAATTAGACAGCCAACAAACGGAATATATTGGCCTGAGCCAGGCAGCAGCAGAAGCGCTGCTGGGCATCTTGAACGGTATATTAGACTACGCTAAGGTTGAGCAAGGGCACACGCAGGTGGAGCACCTGCCCTATCAGCTAGTAAAGGTAGAGGCCAACATGGTGGCGCTAATGTCTGGTGCGGCGGCAGAAAAAGGGTTGCAGCTAGACGTTCATATTCCGCAGCAGCTTAAACATCAAACCCTTGTAGGCGACCAGGGTAAGGTCCAACAAGTGTTATTTAATTTATTGGGTAATGCCATTAAATTCACCACTGTGGGTTACATTGAGCTTTATGTTAGTTTGGTTGAAGACGACGGTTTAAGCGAACGCTTGCGTTTTGAAGTGAGAGATACAGGCCTAGGCATTCCTGAAGACATGCATCAGACGCTGTTTCAGCCGTTTACCCAATATGATGCTTCAACTTCGAGACGTTTTGGTGGCACTGGTCTGGGTTTGTCTATTTGCAAAACCTTAGTGGAAGCGATGGAAGGCACTATTGGTATTAGTAGCCGCATTGAACATGATGTGAAAGAAGGCTCAAACGTATGGTTTGAATTGCCCTATTGGCCAGACTCAGAATACTTACCTCCAACCCCTAGTGTTGCTGAGCCTAATGTAGCTTTGCCCAGTATGGATGTACTCTTGGTAGAAGATAATGAGATTGGTCGGATAGTCGTAGAAGGTTATTTGAACCATGAGGGACACAAAGTGACGTTGGCCAAGGACGGATTCGAGGCGCTAGCTTTAGCGGAAAAACACTTCGATCTTATTTTGATGGATATTAGTATGCCAGGCATGGATGGTGTTGAAACTACTTTACGGATGCATCAAGTGCACAAACGTTTGGGGTTAAAAGTTCCTATTATTGCCATGTCTGCGCATATATTCCCTGAGGAGGTTGATTCTTATTTAAGTTCAGGGCTGGATGGTTTTGTTGGTAAACCTATAGATCCCGAACGGTTGAATGAGCTGCTGTTAGGCGTTAGCCAAGCACAGGAGAGGTTGATATCTATGCCCAACGAAGTAGAAGTTCAGTTGGTTAACGAAAAATTGCTTAACGATGACCTTAGTGTGTTAGGTAAAACCTGTTTGTTAGAGATGGTTAGCCTTTTTACTCAAGCCTGTAATGATAATATGGAGACGCTAGAAATTGCACGGCAACAAGAGGATTGGGTGAAGCTGATTGATTTAGCACACAATTTTAAAAATGCTGCGGGTAGTTTGGGGCTTGAAACATTACATCAATTGGTTAACCAGCTGGAAAGCCAAGCAAAGCATGGTCAGCCTACTAGTATCGATTTGATTCTAGAAGATTTGCCAGAACTGGTAAAAGTTTCACAAAAAGCCCTTAACAATTGGAGCGCTGCACATCTAGCCTAGTGTTAAGGCTATTATTCGTCTAAACCGCTGAACAAATAACCTTCTCCATGAACAGTGGTTAACAGCGTGGGTTGTTTATAGTCCCGTTCCAACTTTCGCCTTAAACGCATGATTAATACATCAATGGTTCGGTCGTTTGGATCCCAGCTGCGATGAGTGACTTGGGATAATAAACGATCACGATTAAGCACTTGGCCAGGGTGGGTCATAAATACAAACAAGAGTTCGAATTCAGCTCTCGTCAATTTAATCTCTTGTTGATCTCGACCTAATAAATGGCGACGAGACGCATCCAGCAACAAGCCATCAAAAGCATAGATAGATTTGTGTTGTATGGGCTCTTCACTATGGCTATGAATGCGCCGTAGCAGGTTAGTGACTCGTGCTAGAAGTTCTCGTGGGTTAAACGGTTTAGTCACATAATCGTCGGCACCTATTTCTAGTCCAACAATACGGTCTATATCGTCAGTTTTCCCTGTCACTAATACGATACCCATATTACTTTTGGCTCTGACTTCGCGGGCCAGCAATAAACCACTTTCATCAGGTAGGTTAATGTCTAACAGGAGCATGCTGATGTCTTCTTGGTTGATGACAAGGCGCATTTCTCTAGCACAGCTCACAGCTGTGACGCGATAACCCTCGGACTCAAAGTAGCCTGCAAGCTTGGTTCGAGTAATAGCTTCATCTTCTACTATGAGGATGTGATGAGTCTTCATAAGACCTGCTCTTGTTATTATTCCAACTTAGTATAGCAGTAGATATAGACATAAAAAAAGGAACCGGCTGGGGGGCGTCCTTTTGAGCTAGACCTACTTCGTAAGCATCGCAATGCTAGTGTTTCTTGGGGCCCTATTTGAGGCTAGAAAGAAGACGTTTGATCAGTTGTTGATTGTTTCGTATTAAGGTTGGATTTAATTCCAGCCCGCGCAAACTATCCCAAGCAAAATATATATTAATCACGCCAAGGGCGACTTGTTGGCAGTCATCTGAGCTTGCTTGTGAATGCCTACGCTGTAACTCCAGGCTAAGGTCAGCAACATAGAGTTCAAAGCACTGAGTCATACGAACACTGACGGTAGGGTAGCGATGGGAGGCAGATAATAAAGCATAAAATGCGGGTAGCATTGTTCGATAGGCTGCCTCTGGGTTGGTGCTAAACAGCACATTGACTAACCACTCATCTGTGAGATCTTCTCGATGGGAGTGTTCCTGTTGTCGCCATATATGCTCAAACTGACTGGCTACATAGTCTGTTACTTGGTTGACTAAGTCTTCTCTGTTCCCCGCAAAGTGGCGCACTAAACTACGTTGCATCCCAGCTTCTTTAGCTATTTCGTCAAGGGATGCTGCTTCCAGGCCCAATTTAGTAATGCAGCGCGTAAATGCAGCCATAATGCTTTCTTGGCGTTCAGCTTTTAAAGAGGGGCGGGCCATAGGATTCGGTAACTCAAAAGACAGTAAATGATCACATTTGACAATCTTAAACCAAAAGTATAAGTTGTCACAAATGACAATAAACATAAGACTAAAACGATGACCCTCATACACCCACAAAAACCGATGGAACACCCGTTTACCGATGACTCTCAAGCCTCTTATACCATTGCCTCACGTTACTATACAGATGAGGATATTTATAAGCAGGAAAAGGCAGCCATTTTTTGGAAATCCTGGATTTATGTTGGTCATGCATCTCAATTGAAACAAGCAGGTGATTATATAACTGCGCAGGTGCATGGCCAGCAGGTGTTGGTGATGCGGGATGAGGCAGGCGAAATTGGTGCGTTTTTTAATGTGTGCCCACACCGAGGCCATCAGCTATTAGAGGGCTGTGGTAGTGCCCGTGTCATCGTGTGTCCATACCATGCATGGTGCTTTGATCAACAGGGTACTTTTTTACGTGGGCGTAATTTGCAAGATTTAAAAGAATTCTCGAAACCAGAATTTAACCTCAAGCCAGTGAGGCTGGAGTTATTTTTGGGTTTTGTATTCGTTAATCTGCACCCTGATGCGCCTGCTATGGAAACGTTGTATGCAGGCTTATCTGATGAAATTAAGCATTATGTTCCTCAAATTGATACGGTGGAGCACCAGTATCATGCAGACTATGCTGTTGATGCTAACTGGAAAATATTGCTGGATAATTTCCTTGAATGTTACCACTGCCACACTGCACATAAAGATTTTGTAGATTTGGTAGACATGCCGAGCTATAAAACTAAAATCCATGATTTATATTCTAGCCATATTTCTCACCAACCCAGTAATGCCAATAGTAAGGCATATAAAATTGAGGGCGAGCAAACTTTTGGTTACGCTGCTTGGTTTATGTGGCCTAATTTAACCATTTGGGTGATGCCTGGCGAGGCCAATGTCAGCATGTTGCAAATGCATCCTGACGGCCTTGCTAAATGTCATGAAATGCTCGATTGGTACGGGGTAGGTAGTCAACTCAACCAAGCTTCCAAAGATGCCATTACTTATTTGGATGAAGTACTGCAGCCAGAGGATATTGGCTTGTGTGAAAGTGTGCAAAAAGGCCTAAATTCATTGGCGTACAACCAAGGGCGCTTTGTAGTGGATGACCAACTTAGTCACTTAAGCGAACACGGTGTGCATCACTTCCAACAGCTAGTGATCAAAGCGCTTAGTTAGCGGCGCTAGTGTTCGTGGCCCACGCGGTGAAGTACGGCTAACGCGATAAGCTCAAAGATTTAACGTCGCAGGACAGACCTGAGCTCTGCAATCACAAGCTTAGATATTTTTTCAGGTATTAACTGTGTTGCTCGTATTACAAATTTCACATGCCTTTGCTGACTTAAATGCTTAGATTCTGGCCATTCGCATTGATCATTGGTCATTAATACATAGTCAAAGTGATATAGCCTAAATTTAATTATTAGAATATTGCCTAGGAGGCAACCACTATGAGCTCTAGCGACGGTATATCCCGAGATTTAGTCTCTACTATCTATGGTGCCGGGTGGGATTTTGCGCTTACGCGGCATCGTTATCATGACATTGAGCGTCCACTTGGTCCGCATTATTGTGTCTATAATCGCCGTCTTATGGCGTGTTGTTTCGACCACCGCTCAACTGAAGATGGCTATTGGTTGCTACGCCAAAAAGTAGCTGTGCTCAATACAGGAGAACTGCCACTTCAGTTTAAGGGTGCGGATGCGCTGCTATTAATGGATAAACTATTCACCAAAGACATTACTAAACTTAAAACCGGTCGCTGTGCTTATGGCCTTGCGTGCTACGAAGACGGTGGCCTGATTGTAGATGGCATTCTGTTGAGGGTTGCTGATGACTGTTTTTGGTACGCTCAAGCAGATGGTGATTTCTACAGCTGGGCTAGAGCTCATGCGGTGGGATTAAATGTTGAAATTACGGATCCGAAGATATTTGTATCACAAGTTCAAGGCCCAAATTCAATGAAAGTGCTGGCTTCAGCGTGTGATGATGGCATGCCCGAGCCATTTGGTTACTTTGCTATGGCGCGGGTTAAGTTTGGTGGTCAAGAAGTCGTTATTACGCGCACCGGATACACCAACGAGCTAGGCTGGGAATACTACACAGAAGCGCATCATGATGCACAAGCCCTATGGCAACATTTGAAGCAAGCAGGTGAACCTTTTGGGCTTGATATCTTTGGCCTTGATGCGATGCATATTCGCCGTATCGAAGCCGGGATACTTAATGCTGGGTCCGATTTTGATCATACAACCACACCCTTCGACGTAGGCTTAGGCATGTTTGTTGACCAAGATAAAGGGGATTTTATTGGCAAGGCTGCACTTAAAGAAGCATCTAAAAGCACTCGTTTGATAGGCATTTTGTGTAATGCAGAGCCACATATAGGTGGCGAAATAAGAATGGATGGCCATGTAGTTGGCAAAGTGACTGCAGGTGCTTTGTCACCCTATTTAAAACAGGGTGTAGGTATTGCATTGATGCTTGAATCTGGCAATCTGCCAGATACTCTAGTTGCAATAGGCTGTATAGATGGAAATTTTCATGAAGGTAAACTTGCAACCCTGCCACTTTATGACAAAGTAGGGGAAATACAGCGCGGCATAGATGTTGCTATTCCTTTGAGAGATTAACCCTCTTGAGCGATTAAGCTTTTAGTATTTAGGTACAAAAAGGCCGGGCATTGCCCGGCCTTTTATCTGTTAAATTAATCCTTTATTAATTCAAACCCAGGGCCTGTTTTCTCTGGTTGGCCCATGTACGTAATATCTGATCGATAGCGAGGCCAATACAAGCAACGCATATACCAAGAATTAATCCGTTGCCAACACCATTTCTGTCAGACAGGGAACCCAGGATCAACTGTCCAAGATCATCTGTACCGATCATTGCACCGATGATAACCATAGACAGGGCAAACACCACAGTTTGATTAAGACCTAAGGCAATGTGAGGGAACGACATGGGTAACTCAATAGTTAACCAACGCTGTACTCTATTCACTCCAGACATTGTGCCGGCGTCTTGTAACGTTTCTGGGACACTCAATAGGCCTTCTACGGTGTAGCGAAGGGCGGGAATTGAAGCATACACAATAATCGCAATAACTACGGCGGTATCGGTGATTCCAAATAGCATCATTACTGGGATTAAGTAAATAAACGACGGGAAGGTCTGAAAGGTATCGCAGTAGGTCAGAATAAAGCGTGTTGATCTAGCGTTCTGTGCACACAATGTACCCACCGTAATGCCAATTACGCCTGATATAACTACAGACACACTCATTAGGTATGCGGTAATCAGTGCCCGGTCCCACCACTGGGTGAGAGCGATAAAGAGCAAAAATGCACCTACAGTTAGGGCAACTCTAATACCACCTACAATAAGACCAGTACCCATGACCAATGTAAAGGTTGCTATCACTGGCATGCCCAAAAATGCGGTTTTAACAGGTATCAATACAGAAAGAATTAACCATTCGTTAAAGACTTTGAGGGAGAAGAAGTAGGTGTCCCATATCCAGTCAACACCGGACTGCAAGTAAATGGCGATGGAAAGGCCTTTGTTCTGCGGCACAATGTACAGGTAGTTAAAACCTTCTGGAAAAATGAATTGACCCACATAAGCTAAGCCTAGTGCAACCACGAAAAGTGCCGCAAATATGAGAGAATACTTGTGCTTTTCGACAAAGGACAGGCTGGAAAAGTAGTCGGTTTGTTTATTGGCCCAGGCCAGGGACATACGGTCCAGCACAATTGCGATTAATACGATGCAAATACCGATTTCGGTGGCTTTACCGATATCAAGACGGTTAAGAGCGATCAGAAGGTCAATGCCTAGCCCCTTTGCACCGATCAGCGATGCTAAAACAACCATGGCCAAGCATTGCATTATGACTTGGTTTACACCAATCAATATGTCGCGGCGGGCCGTTGGAACCAATACATTGGTCAATAGTTGCCAATTGGTGCAGCCACTCATCATGCCAGATTCGGCTACTTCGGGGCCCAATTTTTTGAGGCCAAGTAAGGTGAGGCGTACCATAGGTGGAGTGGCAAAAATAACCGTTGCAATAGCACCTGCATGATCACCAATACCAAAAAACACCATCACTGGAATTAAGTAGGAAAAGTGAGGGATGATCTGTGCCATGTTAAGTAGTGGGTTGAGTACGTTTTCAACGGTTTTGCTTCTAAAGGCCCATATGCCAAGTGCGAGGCCAATAGAAACCGAAACCGGGGCAGCAACCAATACGAATGACAAGGTCTGCATGGCCGGTTCCCATTGGCCAAACACAGAAATGTAGGTCATGGAAAGCCCTACTAATAGAGCAAGTCCGCGTCCAGCAAGTGCATAGCCTAAGATGGTGGCACCGCCAGCGATCACTGTCCAGGGTAAACCAGGCATTCTTGCCCAAGGGTTTGCTGTGGCCCAGTCCCAACTGGAAAAAGTGACGATTGTTTTTGCGCCGCCTAGCATTATTTCTCGGATGAACTCGATTTGGAAAAGAATAAAGCCAGATATTACTCGTGTGAATTGGCTCACTAGCGGCTTTTGTTCGAACTCCTCGATATCTGGGTCATACACTTCAATTGGCCACCATTCAAACATTAGGTAACCAATTGCGTCATTGATATAAAGTGGAAACCATGACAGTGCTTGCGGTAGGCGCCATAGAATACTCGAATCAGAAGGCACAATAAAATGGTTTAGCAGGTAAAAAACCACTAACAGTAAGATAAATTGCAGGGATTTTTTCTGTTTAAATAGTTCGATCATGAGGCGTTATCACTCCCCTGGCTTGAATGGCTTCCAAACAGAACATGAACAATTTTAGCAGCGCTTATAGCGCCGACGGTTTGGCCTGTGTCATCGACAACCGTTACAGGTTTGCTAGAGTTTAGAATAACTTTAGCCACGGTTTCAATGACCACATTATGGGGCACTGTAATGTCACTCATTGATTCACTTGGATCAAATGCGTCCATAACAGATTCAATTTTTAGTACTTTTTCGCGCGGTACTTCTTCGGTAAATTTACGCACATATTCAGTCGCTGGGTTCAGGACTATATTGGCGGGTGTATCAAGTTGTTCGATGATGCCATCTTTCATAATTGCGATGCGGTCTGCTAGACGCAAGGCTTCGTCGAAATCGTGGGTGACGAATAAAATAGTTTTGTGTAGTGTTGATTGTAAACGTAGAAACTCATCCTGCATCTCTTTACGAATGAGTGGGTCAAGTGCAGAAAAAGGTTCGTCAAGGAACCAGATATCAGGTTCAATCACCAGCGAACGGGCGATGCCCACGCGCTGCTGTTGTCCACCGGATAGTTGTCGTGGGAAATAGTCTTCGCGCCCAGTAAGGCCAACTAAATCCACCATTTCTTTGGCTTTTATAACACTCTCTTTAGTGCTAATGCCTTTTACTTGTAATGGGAAAGCAATATTTTCTAATACTGTCTTGTGTGGCAGTAAGGCGAAGTTTTGAAACACCATGCCCATTTTATTGCGGCGTAGCTCAATCAATTGCTTGTTATTCATTTTCAGGATGTCTTCACCGTCAATGAATATTTCGCCAGCTGTGGCGTCGGTCAATCTGGAGATGCACCTTAATAAGGTTGATTTTCCAGAGCCAGATAGACCCATAATAATAAGTAGTTCACCTTCATGTATGTCAAAAGAAGCATTATTTACACCAACGATGCATCCTGCTGCCTGAAATTTTGCAGCATCAACTACACCATTAGCTTTCTCTAACATGCTTTCTGCATTGTCGCCGAAAATTTTGTAAACTGAGTCGCAACGAATAACGGGTTCGTCCGAAGGAGATGTTGCATTTTGCATAGACATAGGCGAATTCATTTTTTTGAGATTTTAGTGGTAAAACTGACATATTGGGCTAGATAGAAAAGGCCATTATGTCAAAAAAAGAACCCTCTGATTGGATCCCCAATCAGAGGGTTCAGTTACATTAGGCATTAATGCCTAAATGTTACTTAGTCCAAGCCATCCAAGTAGCTTCGTTGTCTGCAAGCCATTTAGCTGCAGCATCTTTATGGTCCAATCCGTCTGTGTCAACCAAAGCAGCCATTGAGCCGATTTGACTTGTAGAGAAGGAAATCTTGCTGTACGCAGTGTACGCAGCAGGGTGACTCTTCGGGAACTTGTAGCTAGCTGCTTTCTTCAACCAACCTTTTGGAGAACCACAACTTCCGTCACCACCATCAACTACACGACAACCTGCAGTGTACTCTGGGAATTCGATGAAGGTAAAACCTTCAGCATCGGTGAAGTTCGGCGTCCAGTTAAAGATAATGGTAGCGCGGCCTTCTTTCTTAGCTGCAGCTAATTCTGCCCAAAGGGAAGAAGCACCGCCAGCATATTTAACCATGTAGTCATCACCCAAACCAAGTGCTGAAATACGCTCTTCCATCAACGTACCGTGCCAGCTTTGTGGGCCTTCTAACCAACGGCCTTTGCCATCTGAATCCACTGTAGTAAACACATCTTTACAATTCTTTAGAGCTTCCCAGTTAGGTAAGCCAGGACATAGGTTTTGGTCAACTACCCAAGTTGGTACACCCATTTCTTCTAGGGTTGCTGCAGAGTGAGTACCGGCGTCGATCAAGCCACCTTTAGCCATGGCATTGTAGAATGAACTACCAAAACTTGACTGCCATACTTCGTGTGAAATGGTAACGTCGCCATTACGAATAGATTCGTATACTGCTTGGCTATCCGCTGGAACATATTCAACGTTGTTGCCCATGCTTTCAAATATGCCACCAATAACGTGAGCCATAACCACTTGGCTAGACCAGTTGTGGATAGGGATAACGATAGGCTTTGTGCTATCTGCTGCTTTGGCTACGCCAGTTGCAGATAGTAGGATGGCAGAAGCGCCAGCAGCTATTAATGTATTTCTAAATTTCATTAGTATTTCCTCGGTATTATTTTTATTTATTGATATTTATGTACTTACAAACTATGGGTAAATACATAAGCTGTCAAGTATCAGCTTTTCATCACGGGTAATGACCCCCTTCTTTTTTAACGACAGGCCAAAGCCTGTTTAATTTTTCGGTTCAGCGATACCGCTGAATCGAAAAGACTTGCAACATCAATTCCAAGCTAGGCTCTAACGCGAGACTTAGTTGGATCGTAGTGAGAAATACCCACTACGGTTGCGGGAATACGTTTAATGTGGCCATCGAGCTTACCCACTTCTACCTGAGTTCCAGGTTCAATGTGGTCGATGGACATACTACATAAAGCAATGTTCTGATTTAATATGGGTGAGCGCACAGCGCTGGTAATAGTGCCCACTTGTTGGCGGCCTACACGGACGCATTCGCCGTGACCTGCAATTTCTTCGCCTTCTAATACTAAACCAACTAGCTGACGCTGTGGATTAGCCTTTCGTTCAATCAAAGCATCACGGCCAATAAAATCTTCTTCTTTGGTTTTAAGTGGCACGGTGAAACCGATGCCAGCTTCGAACGGATCGGTTTGATCGTTAAATTCGTAATCGGCAAAAATTAATGCCGATTCAATTCTTAGGTTATCTAAAGCTTCCAAACCTAGTGGGGTAATGCCAAATTCTTGGCCAGCTTCCCAAACGGCATCCCATACTTCATGACCGTCTTTAGGATGACACCACACTTCGTAACCGCGTTCGCCAGTGTAACCTGTACGAGACACAGTGACAGGTGCGCCTTGTGGCCCACCAATACGGCCATGGGTAATGCGGAACGGACGCAAGTCTTCAATACTAGTTTGTTCATCAGGCGTAAAAATGACCTTTTTCAAGGTTTCGCCACTTAATGGCCCCTGCACTGGCAAATTGTGCAGCTGGTCATTGGAGTCTTTGATTACTACAGCAAAATCCTTTTCGATAGCTACCTTACGTAGCCATTCAATGGCGCCGTCACAACCACCAACCCAGCGGAAGTTATCAGCACCAAGGCGGAATACTGTGCCGTCATCTACCATGCAGCCGTTGTGGTAACACATTGCGGTGTAGATCACTTGGCCAATAGCAAGCTTGCGAATATTACGGGTAACCGCGTAGTTCAATAAGTTTTCGGCATCTGGACCTAAAACTTCACACTTGCGTAATGGGCTTAAGTCCATCAATACCACTTTTTCACGACAAGCCCAATATTCGGCGATAGCGCCATAATTACTGAAGTGGTTTGCTAACCAATAGCCGTTGTAATCAACAAAGTGTTGAGTCATGGTGGCGAAGCGGTCATGGAATGCTGTTTTCTTAGTCATAGTTGAATCTGCTACGGCGTTTTTACGGAAGGCATTGCCTTTCTCAAAGTTGTTATCTGCGGCGTAAATACGCACATGAATGTCTGTTGGGTTCCAGCCATTGGCTGGGGTGGTATCGTCTGGGCAAGCGGTACTACCGCAAACAAGGTCTACCTGAGCCTGCAATAACACATAGTCACCCGGGCGAGTCCAAGGCTGGCACGAGCTATGTTGATCGTAATCGTCGTAGCCTGTGTTAAAGAAAAAGTTTACTGCTGGCCAGCCTTTACGTGCTGCAATACCCATTGGGGCAAACACTGCATTTAGGTTCTCGGAACAGTTTACATGGCCAGGATAACCGATGTCGTCGTAATACTTTGCGTTACAGGCTGTGTTGAACGTATCGTGACGACCTACAGTGTCTTGGACGACGGTAAGAACGTTAATTTGATCATCGGTGTAGAACTTATCGTGGAGGCCTGGGCCTGGGAAAGCAGACGCCATTAAGGTGCGGGTAGTTACTGGGCAAATCAGTTTTTCTACACCTTCCGCTAAGCGGGCCGCGTCTAAGGCAATAAAATCTGAACATTGTCGACCGGAAACGTCGATAATTTGAATGTATTCACCCGCTTTAACTAAATAACTTTCAGCGGTGCTGTTGTTAATACGGATTTCACGATCAACAATGCCTAAAGGAGCAGGCAGTTCGTCATTAACAATTACCCCAGTGCCACTAACGCCAACAATGATGTCTGTAGGCGGTATGAGTTGTTCTTGGCTCATGTCTTCACCCGGAGCGGCAATCAAACATAAACAGTCATTGGTGACCGTGTAGCTTTGCTTACTTTCAGCTTTCGATTTAGCCCCAAAGATGGAAATACCCTGGCAGCTAGCCTGGTCGTTAGCGTCCATCCAGTCACGTAACGGTGCAATATCACTATTGGCTGCTACGCCCAAACTTGCAATAGCCGGCTTACCGTTACTGTCAAAGGCCATAAGCTGAACTTCTTGCTCACCTTCAGGATCGTTCAAAGTTAAGGTGGAGCCCGCAGCCAACTGCAAGGAAATCAAATGTTGTGCAGGCACTCTATAGCGTTGTGTACCATCATCACCCGATATAGGGGGTGGCATGGGATTAGCACTGTAATAACTAAGGGGCTTCATAGGCCAAGGGCTCAAATGGTATAAATGTGTTCACTGAGTACAGCGAGCGTGCGCTATCGAGGATAACAACATGATATGAACAGCCTTTGTCTGCAGCATGAATAGAATGTAATAATTTGTAAAATTTTTTAACAAATTGACTATAAAGGTGAAGATTAACGCACTAAATCCTTTTGTGCCTTGTTTAAATGTTCCGCCATGCTAGCTTTAGCTGTCCGTGCATCACGATGGCTGATAGCCTCAAATATGGTCCGGTGATGGGCATTGTATTGGGCCATGTTCTCAGTGCTCAACACTTTGCCGCGGCTAGCTCGCCATAGCTCATGGCGGCGTACTTCATTCACCTGCTCGTAGATCCACATCATCAGCGGATTGTCGCACGCTTGTGCGATGGCCTGGTGAAAGGCTTCGTCGGCAATGGAGAATTGTTCAGCTGTTCTAGCAGCCTCTACTCTTTCAAGAGCTTTGCCGAGTTGTTCAAGGTCCCGACCCGCGGCATGGTGTACAGCCAGATCTACAATAGCGGGTTCTAGCATGTTGCGAACCTGCATAAGTTGCATTGGGCTGGTAGTGTCTGCGAATTGGCTCGCAGCTTCCTCAACGACCTGTGGCCGCACAAAAGTGCCACTGCCTACCTTACGCTCTACTAAGCCATCTTGTTCCAGAAACGTAAGGGCGCTTCTTAACGTGCCTCGGGAAACATCATAATGGGCAGCTAGGTCTCTTTCAGCGGGTAGGCGCTCGTTAGCCCTATAGACTTGTTTGCGTATGGCTTCCGAGATGGCCCTAGCCAACGCCCGTGCACCGTTAGGCCTAGACTGGCGTCGATCCAAAGTTTGGTATGTTAAAGGTGCCGTACTGGGGAACATGGTTGGTTACTGCGTTTGGTTTCTGTTGGTCTTTAGGTTAGCACACATAGTTTGATAATTGGTATAGTCATTGGTATAAAATTATTGGCGTTTTTTTGGGATCTAATTGGTTTGAAATTACAATCGAGAGGGTTAAATTAAAAATCGTTTAAAAAACATCGATTTAACCGCGCTATGCGGCGTTTGTAGAAATAAATTACAAAAAAAGGCTTGCCTCTTTAAATTCATAAATGGTATACCTTTACGGTGCTTTATAAGGACCTTTGGTGTACCAATTCCGGTTTTTTTGGTTGAAAGGCACGGGTCCCTAGGCTCAAACAACAATAATATGAGGAGGCATCGATGACAGATTTACAGCAATACGTTGACGCTCCGGGTCGTGATGACCTGGTTAAGCAAGTGCGCGCTAAGATCGACGAATTAGGCATTACCTATGTTTATTACCAGTTTATCTCTGTAACTGGTCGCATTGTAGGTAAAGGTATACCAGCACGTCATTGGGAGCGCACAGCGGCCAAAGGCTTTCAGCTTGTATATGGTTCAACGGCTAACTTAGCGATTGACCGTCACGGCGAATACATTGGTTACGGTCCTGAAGCTTCTGAGCTTGTAGGCATCGCTGATCCAGATACATTTGTACAGCTACCTTGGGACAAGCGTGTTGCACGCGTGTTCTGTACATTATTCCGTAACCGCGAAGAGCGTGTTAATCCAGGTCAATTTTTGACTTCAGATTGCCGCGGTAACTTGCGTCGTATACACGAAGAATTTAAAGGTAAGCACGGCCTAGAAATGCGCTGTGGTACTGAACCAGAAATGATGTGGTTAAAGAAGGGCGAAGACGGCATGCCAGATGGCGGTGTTACTAAGCCAACGTGTTACCACATTGACCAGTTTGAAGAGTTGCGTCCTGTATTCATGCGCGTCATTGAGTACTCTGAAAAAATGGGCTTAGACATCATTCAGGGCGACCACGAAGACGCCCCTGGCCAGTTAGAATTGAATACTCAGTACGATGACGTATTGCAGAACGCTGACCGTCTAACCACTTATCGTCAAATTTGTGCACAAGTTGCGCGTGAATTTGGTTTGATCGCTTGCTTCATGAGTAAGCCATTTATGGGCGTATCAGCTTCAGGCTGTCACCATAACATGTCTCTATGGTCTGGCGGCGAAGACGTATGCCATCCAGAAATCGCTGGCGGTGACTCGCTTCCAGGCATGCCTGGTCCGTTTACCTACCGTGAAGGTGGTCATAACACCTTTATGCCAGTACTTGATATCCATGAGTCTAAGCCAGGTCCTATCGGCCTACAGTGCATTGGTGGCGTAATTGCTCACTTGCCAGCCTTAACCTCAATTGGTTCTTCTACTGTGAACTCGTTCCGTCGTTTATGGGACACTGGCTTCTGGGCACCGATCTTCGCAGACTGGGGTTACCAGAACCGTACGTGTGCTTTGCGTGTATCTGCGCCAGGCCGTTTTGAGTACCGTTCAGTAGACTCTATGGTTAACCCATACCTTATGGGCGCTGCACTACTTAAGGCGTTTGACGATGGTATGGACAACGATCTTGATCCAGGTGATCCGGAAGAACGTAACATCTACGCGGCTATGGAAGCAGGTAAAATTGTTAAAAAATTACCAATGTCCTTAGGCGATGCTTTGATAGAACTTGAAAACGATGAAGTTGTTAAGTCTTCTATGCCTGGCGAAATGTACACCGTATACCACGGTCATAAGAAGGATGAGTGGGAACGCTTTAACCAGACAGTGACTAACTGGGATACAGAAACGTATCTTGATTGCTTGCCATAAACAGCACGCTTTCAGAAAACCTCGGCTGGTTAGGCTAATAGCCTACCAGCCAATTTTATAACTACTCTAATAAGTAAATAATTAGGAGACGCGACCATGTGTGGTATTGCAGGCCTTATTCATAAGAAGGGCGGTGCAAACATCGGACAAGAAATGACTGATATGCTTCAAGCTTTGAAGCATCGCGGACCAGATTCTACCGGTTATGCGCTATATGGCCCACCCATTAGTAATTACATAATGCGTATCAACCTTGCAGAGCAAGCTGATACCAAAAAAGGTTATGACGTTGCATCTAAACTTCAGTCTCGTAACGACTTAGTCGATGCGCGTATGGCTGAGTTAGGCGCTAATGTAGCCAAGAAAGAAAATTCAACTTCTTACGCATTGCGTTATGAAGTGTCTTTTGCTGGCGACCTTAAAAACCTAATCGATTATATTGAAGACATCGACGGCGTTGAAGTAATGTCTTGCGGTAACGGTCTTGAATTGATCAAAGACTTGGGTGATGCAGCTGTTGTTTCAGCTCAGTACGGCATCAACTCTTTTGTAGGTTCTCACGCAATCGGCCACACGCGTATGGCAACTGAGTCTGACGTAGATATTCGTTCAGCTCACCCATACTGGGCATATCCGTTTGCAGACGTATCTGTAGTACACAACGGCCAGTTAACTAACTACTGGACTAACCGTCGTGCACTTGAGCGTCTTGGTAACCGTTTTAACTCAAACTGTGACTCAGAGCTTATTGCTGTTTACATCGCTAACCGCATCAGCGAAGGCGACGACTTAGAAAAAGCTATGCGTCGTTCAGTAGAAGACCTAGACGGCGTATTTACCTACCTAGTAGCGACTTCTGACTCGCTTGGTATGGCTAAAGACGTTATGGCTGCTAAGCCTATGGTTATCTACGAGACTGACGACTTTATCGCATTGGCTTCTGAAGAAGTTTCAATCCGTAAAATCTTCGATCACGAAATTGATACATTTGACCCTTATGAAGGCGAGGTGCGCGTATGGCAACTGTAAGCACATCCGGTCAATCCCATGACATGGGATTGCATACGGAAAAGCTCTCAAACCGAACTCAACAGCGTTTTTTTGATGCTGGCGAATCGGCGAATCTTACTTATGCATGGGCTCCAGTAGTCGACACAAACAAAGTAGGTACTTTGGATTGTGAAGGTATGGACCCAACAGCAATCAACATCCGTCTTCGTGAATTGATGGCCGAAGGTTGTGGCACGATTAACCTAAGCAACCCTGGCTCTATGCACGGTTTGTGTGTAGGTATCCTAAACCGTTTGCAACTTAACGTTACAGGCAGCTTAGGCTACTTTGGTTGTGGTTTGATCGACGGACCTAACGTTAACATCTCTGGCCGTGTTGGCTGGTCATGTGGCGAAAACATGATGGCTGGTACTATCATGGTCCAGAAAAATGCGGGTTCTACCTTCGGCGCAGCCATTCGTGGCGGTGACTTAGTATGTAGAGGTGACGTGGGTTCACGTACCGGTATCGACCAAAAAGGCGGCACTATCATCGTTGGTGGTAAGACTGGCGCATTCACAGGCTTTATGATGCAACGTGGCCGAATGATCATTCTTGGTGACGCTGGCATAAACCTTGGCGACTCTATGTACGATGGTACCATCTACGTAGGCGGAAAAATTGAAGGCTTAGGTGTAGACGCCGTGCCAGCTGACTTGAACGACCTTGACCGTAAGTGGTTAAAGTCCAAGCTAGATCTATATGGTATGGAAGCGCCTAACGGCATCGATAACATGCAAAAGATCGTCGCTGGTAAGCAGTTGTGGAACTACGACAACCTCGAACCATCAGAGAAGAAGCTAGTTCTTTAAGAGCAGCGAGGATACTTATTATGGCAGTTGTTAATCAAAAAGAAATTATTGGTAAGAGTTTTGTCTTCCCACCTGAAGTCATGAACGACATCCACATCAAGGCCGACCTTGGTCGTTACCGTATGCGTGGTATGTCATTGTTCAAGAAAATCCCAAGCTGGGACGACTTGACCTTCATGCCTGGTACTTTGACACGCTTCGTAATTGAAGGATACCGTGAAAAGTGCTTAACCAAAACCGTGATCGGCCCTAGAGCAAAGCGCCCTATGGTACTCGACATTCCTGTGTACATCACTGGTATGAGTTTTGGCGCATTGTCTTACGAAGCTAAGACAGCATTGGCCCGTGGCGCAACCATGGCAGGCACTGCGACCTGTTCTGGCGAAGGCGGCATGATCCCTGATGAGCGTCGTTACTCTGAGAAGTGGTTCTATCAGTGTATCCAGTCTCGTTACGGCTTTAACCCACACCACTTGCGTCTAGCAGATGCGTGTGAATTCTTTATCGGCCAAGGCTGTAAAGTTGGTTTAGGCGGTCACTTGATGGGTCAGAAAGTAACCGACCAGGTTGCTGAGATGCGTTCACTACCAGCCGGTATTGACCAGCGTTCACCTGCTCGTCACCCAGATTGGTTGGGTCCTGATGACCTTTCTTTGAAGATCAAAGAAATCCGTGAAGCTACTGATTGGCAGATCCCTATTCAGCTTAAGCTGGGTGCGGCTCGTGTATATGATGACGTGCGTATGGCTGCTAAGTGTGAGCCAGACTCTATCTTCATCGATGGCATGGAAGGTTCTACTGGTGCTGGTCCACACATCGCTACTGAGGAAACTGGTGTTCCTGGTATCGCTGCGATCCGTCAGGCGCGTAATGCTCTTGATGACGTAGGCATGACTGGCGAAATCAGTCTTGTATATGCTGGTGGTATCCGTAACGGTGGTGACGTAGCTAAAGCTTTGGCACTTGGTGCTGATGCAGTTGCGATTGGTCACTCTTCGCTAATGGCGTTGAACTGTAACCGTGACATCGACGAAGCTGACTTCCCTAATGAAATGGGCGTTGAAGCCGGTTCTTGTTATCACTGCCACACTGGACGTTGTCCAGTAGGTGTTGCGACTCAAGATCCTATTCTACGTGCTCGTCTTAACCCAGACGAAGCTTCTGAGCGTGTATATAACTTCCTACACACTCTAACCATCGAATGTCAGTTGTTGGCACGTGCTTGTGGTAAGACAAACATCCATTCTTTAGAGCCAGAAGATATTGCGGCTCTAACAATGGAAGCGTCTGCCATGGCTCAAGTACCATTAGCAGGCAGCCAGCACACAGTTGGCCGTCCAGACATGACGCGTTTCTAGGAGGACATTATAATGTCACAAGATGTAGATCATTATTTAACTACAGACGGCCTGGATACAGACCGTGAGAAGATGATTGGTCAGACCATCGGTTACCGTTACGACGTTAACTTGGTGCCTGACATGGACCATTGCACTCCGTACCTTACGGAATATATGGCCAAAATGAACTGGTCCGACCTTAACTGGTTGGAAGACGTTCATATGGGCTACGAAGAAGACCGTGCAGCGGTTTTCGATCGTAACATCAACGGTTGGGTAACCATCCCTGATTCCATTGATCTTCCAAACAATCAGCAAGACCGCGACATGATTGCGCGTGAATTGTTGGTGAAGTTCCAAATGTCTGAAAACCATCCTATGGTTGAGTTGCGCGAAGCTTACGCAAAATTCTAATAGCGATACCTTGGGGCACTAGCCCCAAGAATTCAGCATTAAAAAGCCCAGCAATAGCTGGGCTTTTTTGTGGCTGTCATTTAATGTTATTACTAACGGAGTGATGCAATCTAATGAATTAAGCAGACCACATTAATGCTTTTTGATGACGCGCTTTTAATGGAGGAAGTCCAAAGCGTTTTTTATAACATTTATAAAAACTAGGCAAAGAAGAGAAGCCACTATGCATGGCAATTTTTTCAACTGTAAGCTCAGACTCAAATAATAATTTATGAGCATGATTAAGACGTTTTTCTAAATAATAAATACTTGGAGAAATGCCAATATATACCTTAAACAAACGTTGAATTTGACGTTTACCTAAACCGGCATAACCACTTATTTCAGAAAGAGTTAATGGCTCATCAATATTATTTTCCATTAATGACGCTACTTGCTGTAAAGAGTTAGGCCAACCGTACGGACTGATCTTATTATCCAAACGATGTTCTTTAGGAGTGCGCAACATGCCACAATTCATCTCTTCTGCTACGGAAATCGCCAATGATTTACCATGGTGGAGATGGATAATATGCAACATCATATCTAGGCTTGTACTTCCGCCTTGGCAGGTAAAGCGATTATTATTTACATTAAAAATTGCGCGGTTTGGTGTAGCGCCTTGTTGGCGTAGGTCACCTAAATGACGGTGATCGATGGTCCAGCGACAATCGTCTAATAAGCCAGCACGGTAGAGATAGTAAGGGCCAGTACCAACACCACCTAATAACGTGCCATTTTCGGCTAGGCGCTTTAAAGGTTTGGTAAAACCTTGAAGAGGAAGTTGATAGACGTCCTGACTTGCACAAATAACTAATGCGTCAAGCTGATCTAAAACTAGGTCAGAGCTCAAGGGTAGCGTATCAACCTGTATGCCACATGAGGACATTACACCCCCTCCTTCTAAGGAAAATAATTTCCATCGATAAAGGGTATGCCCAAGGCGGTGATTAGCAACTTTTAATGGCTCAATAATATGGCTCATTTCAGCCAAATTATAACCAGGTATTAATAATGCGCCTAGTTGCCATTTTTTATTTTCAATAAGATCTAGCGACATAAATATTCACTAATTTATACGTTTTAAATACAAGTAGGTATTTGTATTATTTAAACTATATTAATCCTAATGTGTCGCTTTTACAATATATTTCATCCAAATCGTGTCGCTCTAGGACAATAATATATACAGGTATATATTAATTATAAACAATAATATTTAATATAAAGGATATGTTTTAAAATGAAACACTTGCCTAGATTATGTTAATAAAATAAACATTAAGGTTATGTCATAGAGATCATCAACAGGCTATAAATAAGGCAATCGAGAATAAATTAACAGCGCTAACCAAATAATTATTTGTGAGAAAGGTAGTGGTAATTGCCCTATGCGATGGCGAGTTGAACCCATTCAATCACCGGTGTTGGGTATATACCCAACCACAGGGTAGCCGCCACCAAGAGCAATAATAGCAGTTTTTCACTAGTGCCAAGAACCATGAGGCGATCACTAACTGGAGGTTTGCACAGCACCAATATCACCCGCAAGTAATAATACAAACCTAGACTACTTCCTAGCACCAGCAAGCTCAGTAACATCCAGAGCTGACTGTCGACAGCCACTAGCACTAAATAATACTTACCAATAAAACCTGCCGTTAACGGCATACCAGCTAGAGCTAACATGGCCAGAATTAACGAACCTGCTAACAAGGGTTGCTGAAACAGAAGGCCTTCGTAATCCGCTAAAGTGCCACTCTCAAAACGTCGGTCCTTTGCCGCCAGCTGGCTTATCACCGTAAACGCCAACATGGTCATACTGGCGTATGTGATTAAATAGATGGCAGCCCCTTCAAGCGCGGTTGATAAGGCAGCAGCCCCATGGGTTGCTGTAGCCGCTAGGGTCACAATGATGTATCCCATATGAGCAATACTTGAGTAGCCAAGCAGACGTTTTAAATTGTTTTGTCGCAAAGCCAATAAGTTACCTATAACCATAGACAGCACCGCCATCACGGTCAAACCTAAAAGCAGCAAGTCCAAATAGTCGCCTTGGGCCATCATCAACCAGCGCATGGCGAAGGCAAATACCGCCACTTTAACCGCCCCTGCCAAGAAGCCAGTAACAGGCGCTGGCGCACCTTGGTAAACATCCGGCGTCCACATATGAAAAGGTATCCAAGACATCTTAAAAGCCACGCCCACTAACAGCAGGGCTGAGCCAACAATCAAGTATCCTGATTGTAAGTGTGGCCCGTCTGCAACGACTTGAAGGTCGATGGTTAGGGTACCTGCATAAGCGTAAATCAGCGCCACGCCAAACAATAAGAAGCTAGACGACACTCCAGACAGCACCATGTACTTAACGCCAGCTTCAAGGGTCATATTGGCCTGTTGTTTGCTGTGGGCCATATATCCCACCATGGCAAACAAGGAGACACTCATAAGTTCTAGGCCAATAAACATGCTGGCAAAATGATTGCTTGCTACCAACACACAGGCACCTAAGGCCGCCAGAGACAGCAATATATAATACTCTTCACAGATTTCATCAGCTGTTTCTAAGTAGGCGTAGGACATCCAGGCACAGGCTAAGCTTACCAACAACACAACTCCTCCCAGTAAGCGGCTGAAATCGTCTATTATCAATAAGGGGGTCACTTGCTGCGCCGTATTACCCATATCAGCAAAAGCAAAGAAGGCAGCCATAATAAACCCCACGCAGGTGACCCAACAAGTAAGCTTATGGTCACGTACGAAGGCTATTAGCAGTAGCAATATGACACTAATTGAAGCCACTATTAACAAGGGCATGAGAGATGTTAATTCGAGCCAGTTCATATGCTAACTCCTTTGCCCAAGTTCATCAGATAATCTACTGGTGCTGCGGTTACGGTAAATATAAGATTAGGCCAAAAGCCCAGCAACACCAGGCCTGCCACCAATAACCCTAACATCAGCAGTTCGCGGGCGTTAAGATCCAGCACATCAGCTTTGTCACCCACTGGCGCACCAAAAAAACCTTTTTGCATGATGATCAAGGCATAGACTGGCGCTAGGATCATTCCCAAGGCCGCTAAAGAAGCAGCCCAAGGCTCTACTTGGAACACCCCTAACAAGATCATGAATTCGCCAATAAAGTTTGCTAAACCGGGCAGGCCTAGGGCTGCCACCGCAAACACCATGCTCAAGGCGGCCAACTTAGGCATTAGGCTCCACAATCCACCCATTTTATCCAAGGCGCGGGTATGGAAGCGCTGCTGCAACAAACCTGCAATGGCAAATAGTCCTGCAGAGCTCAAACCATGACCCACCATTTGCATTACAGTGCCTTGTAAGCTGAGGTGATTCCACGCAAATATTCCCAAACTAACAAAGCCCATGTGGCTAATGGAGGTGTAGGCGATGAGCCGCTTAAGATCATTTTGGGCAAAGGCTAATTTAGCCGCGTAGAGCACACTTATTACACCTAAACCCATCGCTATGGGTGCAAAAGCCGAGGCCGCATCTGGAAACAAAGGCCACACAAAACGTAACAGACCATAAGCACCCGTTTTTAGTAAAATACCGGCTAACAATATGCTGCCCGGAGTCGGTGCTTGAGTATGAGCGTCAGGTAGCCAATTGTGCACCGGCAGTCCTGGCAACTTGACTAAGAAAGCGATATAGAATCCTAGCATCAACCACATTCCAATGGTGCCACTGGTATCGGTTTGGGTTAATGTGAACCAAGAAAAACTCAAGACGCCGGTTTGCTGCTGGTTTAATAGTACTAAGCCCACCATGGCCGCCAACATCAATAAGCTGCTGGCTTGCGTATAGATAAAGAATTTGGTGGCAGCATAACGTCGCCCTTCGTGACCCCAGATGGCAATGATGAGGAACATGGGCACCAGCATGACTTCCCAAAACACAAAGAAAAGGAATAAATCCAGCGCACTAAACACGCCCACCACACCGGCTAAAGTGAACAGAAAATTCAGATAAAACAGACCACAACGGTGGTTAATTTCATGCCAAGCCGACAATAACGCCACATAGCCCAATACTAATGTTAAGCCTATGAGGACTAAGCTCAAACCATCAGTGGCCAACAATAAATGAATTCCAAAGCGCTCAATCCAAGGCCAGTCCATATGCATGAGCCAGATTGAAGTGGATAGTGAACTTGTACTATCGAGCCAAAGGCTAGTGTAGAAAATACTAGCCACCACTAAACTCGCTAAACTAAGCCAACGACTGGCGGATGCCGATTGGCGCCCCACGATTAAAGCTAATACGCCACCGCCTAATAAGCTGATGATAATGCCCAGTAGTTGCATAGTGTCTATTCTCCCATAGCCTTATTCATCTACAACACCTCAGTGGTCAATGCCAACGCCAGAACAATAATGGCGGCACTGGCTAAGGTGGCAATATAAAAGCGTAATTGGCCATTTTGTAATTGGCTAAACAGCCCGTGTAAAAAGCGACTTAGCTGTATCAATACTTTGGGTAGCCCATCAATAATATCGTTACGGTTAGCCTGGGCCAAGGTTGTAAAAGGGGTTATCAGTAGCCGCTTGTATAAGCCATCAAAACCCCAACCTTGGAACCAGAATTGGCGTAATTTTTGCCACTGGGCTAATCGCAAGCCCTGCCATTGATGGCGCACATACACTTGATAGGCAATGCCAATACCCAGTAACGGCAATCCAATAGCCACCACTATGGTCCACACGGGTGGATGATCAATGGGCGATGCTGGTAGTACTGCACCTGCTGGTAATACAAACCAACCAGCCACCAAGGACAAGGCGGCTAAGATCATTAACGGAGGATGGAACTGCCAACCTTTTGGCTCGTGTGGTTGCGCTTTTTCAGGGCCAAAAAACACCAAAAACAACAACCGAGAACTATAGATGGCGGTGATAAATGCGCCTAAAACGCCACCTGCCCAGAGCCAAGGGCCGTACACGGGTAATTGCCAACTAGCATTGAGTATGGCTTCCTTACTAAAGAAACCCGACGTCGGCGGCAAGGCCACTAAACAAGCGCTGCCAATGACAAAGCACCAAAAAGGCACCGGTAATTGACGCCGCAATCCACCCATAGAACGGATATCCTGTTCATGGTGCAGGGCTAATATAATTGAACCCGCAGTCATAAATAGCAGGGCTTTGAACAGGGCATGGGTCATCAAGTGAAAAATACTTTCGCTCCAAGCACCCACCCCTAAGGCAAAAAACATATAACCAATTTGGCTCATGGTTGAATAAGCAAGTACACGTTTGATGTCGGTTTGATTGAGGGCGGTGAAGCCAGAGATCAATAAGGTAAAAAGGCCTATAAATGCCACCGCCAATAACACATCCGGGGCCTGCAAAAATACAGCATGGGTGCGGGCAATAAGATAAACGCCAGCCGTTACCATTGTAGCTGCGTGAATCAAGGCGCTCACTGGTGTAGGGCCTGCCATAGCATCTGGTAACCAGGTATGCAGCGGTAACTGCGCCGACTTACCTAAAGCACCGGCTAATAAAAGAGCGGCAATGAGGGTTGGTCGATTCGCGCCCATCACAAATTGCTCAGGTGCCAAAGCCATGATAGTGGGTAAATCTAATGTGCCTAATTCACGGTATAATAAGAATAAGCCGATGGCAAAGGCTGTGTCACCAACTCGGGTCACCACAAAAGCTTTGCGGGCGGCATAACCGTTAGCTGGATCTTTGTACCAGAAGCCAATAAGCAAGAAACTACACACGCCTACCCCTTCCCAACCCAAAAACAACAGCACTAGGTTGTCTGCCAATACAAGCATTAACATGGCTGCCACAAATAGATTCATATAGGCAAAAAAGCGTTGATAATCTGGGTCTTGCCACATGTAGCCGGAGGCATACCAATGAATCAAACTACCTACACCGGTAACAACGAACAGCATACTCAAGGAAAGGCCGTCTAAGTAGAGCCCAAAACTCACTTCAAGCCCGCCTGCACTGAGCCAAGGCCACAGTTCCACTTGATAGATTTGAGCTGCGCCAGGGCTATAAAAATCTAGCGCCACCCACAGCGTAACCAAAGCCGCCATGGCCACCGAACCGACACCAATTAGCCGCGCTAGTGAGCGACTGCATCGGCCATGCCCTAGCACTAACAGCAAAAAGCCAGCTAACGGTAAACTTGGGATGAGCCACAATTGATGCATTACCTTCTCCTAGCCTCGTAACTGGTTCAATTGATCTACATCAACGCTGTTATGGTGACGAAACAGCAGCAAAGTAAGGCCTAAACCCACGGCAACTTCTGCCGCGCCTAAGGTAATTACCGCGAGAAACATAACCTGTCCTTCGGCCTGACCCCATGCGGAGCCAGCAGCAATAAAGGCCAGTCCAGCGGCATTAAGCATCACCTCAATAGAAATCATTATAAACAACAGGTTACGCCGCACCATAACCCCCACCAGACCGAGACAAAATAAAATGCCAGCTAATATAATTGCATGATCTATGTATTGATTATCCATTTTCTGCCTCCTCCAAGGTGTTCTGATCCATATGGGAAGGCATTTTACGGGCGATATGGAAGGCACCAATAAGTCCAGACAAGAGTAAGAATGACGACAATTCCACCACCAGAACATAAGGGCCAAATAGGGCTATACCAACATCTTTTACCGCAACGCCGTGGACTCCATAGGGTTGCAAGGGTTGTTCGCTATTCATACCTAGCAGTAACAAAGTGAGTAATATAGCCGCCAGTATCGAAGGCATTATCCAGCCGCTGGCTGGCAGCCAAGACGCTTCATGGGCTGCAGACCTTTGGCCTTGGTTGAGCATCATCACAACGAATACAAATAGGATCATTACAGCGCCGGCATAAACAATGACTTCTAAAGCAGCGGCAAATGCTGCACCTAAGAGGTAAAAAATAATCGCTAAGGATAAGGACGAAACAATCAAATATAGCAACGCATGTACGGCATTGTGACGAGTAATCATAAGTATGGTGGCCACCACGGTGACCCCACAACTTGCATAAAATACAATATTGTAGAGGTAGGCCCAGATCATGTTCCTTCTCCTCGTTGGTAAGTTAATTTTGGTTTTATAACCAATTATGGTAACAAGCTCTTTAGATTAATCGGTTGCGCTTCTTGGTTACCCTCGCCTTTAGCGCGGCCCGATACGGCCTTGCCACACATTTCATAAAAATTATAATCAGGGTGTTTGCCAGGGCCATCAATTAGTAAATGTTCTTTTTCGTAAACCAGACTTTGGCGATCATACTCCGCCAGTTCAAAATCTTGAGTAAGCTGAATGGCATAGGTTGGGCACGCTTCTTCACATAAACCACAAAATACACAGCGAGAGAAATTAATGCGGAAGTATTCCGCCGACCAACGTCCGGTGTCATCTTCGGTTTTTTGTAACGATATACAATCCGTAGGACAGGCGCTGGCACATAAGTTACAGGCCACGCAGCGCTCTTCACCTGTGGGATCTCTGGTAAGCACAATACGGCCCCGAAAACGCGGTGCCAAATAGGGCATTTGTTCTGGATATTCAACCGTATCGGCTTTGGTGAAGGTATGGGAAGCCACCTTCACTAACGTCACTATATTGCTGTAAAAATAATCCCAGACGATATATCCAAGGTGGACAAGACCTGTCTTGTGTTGCATAAAATCTTACCTCCTATATCAGTATTAATGCACCGGTAATAATCAAGTTGAGTAGCGATAAAGGCAACATGAATTTCCAGCCAAAAGCCATCAGTTGGTCATACCTAGGCCGTGGTAACGACCCTCTAATTAAAATCATCAGTAGCACCAAAGCAATGGTTTTGAGTAAAAACCACGCTAAGGGAGGCAGCCAATCAGGGCCCAACCAGCCACCAAAAAACAACACTGTAATCATGGCTGCGCTCATGAGCACACTGACGTATTCACCGATAAAAAACATAGCAAACTTCATGCCGGAATATTCCGTATGAAAACCTGCAGTGAGCTCGTGTTCTGCTTCAGGCAAATCAAAGGGGGTGCGGTGGCTTTCGGCAATTCCCGCCATAAAAAAGATAAAGAAGCCGATTATTTGTGGCCCAATAAACCATCCATCAGCCTGAGCTAACACTAGTTCACGTAAGTTGAAGGTGCCGGCGAGCATCACCACGCCCATAAGAGATAGGCCCATAAATACTTCGTAGCTGACCATCTGTGCCGCGGCTCGCAAGCCTCCCAGCATGGCGTATTTATTATCCGAAGCGTATGCACCAAACATTACCGCATAAACTCCCAACGAGGTCATGGCAAGGAAAAACAATAAACCAATATTTAAATCTACCACGCCAACGCCTGGCGCCATGGGGATCACAGCAAATGCTGCCACCACCACAAACATTGCAAAGGCCGGAGCGACAATAAAAATGAGTCGATCGGCAAAAGGTGGCACCCAATCTTGCTTCATCAATAACTTGATCATGTCAGCGACAATCTGCAAGGTACCAAAAGGGCCAACACGGTTGGGTCCATAGCGATCTTGCCAAATTCCCAATAAGCGCCGTTCAAGCCAGGTGAGTAAGGCCGCCCCAAACACTACACACAAAAGGATTAGCACAACATTAAGTAAGCTATTCACTAGAGGGCTCATATTAAAGGGCCTCCTTTGTTACGGCGCTGAGGTTCACTGCCGCAGGTAAATGACCTACGCTGATGGGCGCTTGATAATGGCTAGGTAGCAACAGTAGATCCATCGCCAGCGAAGCATCCAAGATTAAAGGGAGGTGCCATTGTGCTTGCGCTAATTCAACACAAACTTCAATCACATCGGCTAAGCCCATTTGAACAGCAGTGTCTGGATGTATGCGGGCGCTGAGGGTGCCACTGCGCTGCCTTAGTGCGGTACTTAAATGACTTGCTTGGTCGCTCCCAAACAGATGACTTTGACTATGGGCCAGTATTTGCCCTGCACCAATGGTAATACTAGGAATAAGTGTAACCGATGCTAAAGGCAAATCTTGTAGCTTATCGAATAGCCTCAGACCTGCCTCGCCACCCTTGAGTGGGCCATTGATTTCTTCCTGAAACTTGTTGATAGCTTCATTAGAATTCCATCCCGGACTCCATACTTGCGGCATGAGCGCGCTGGGCTTATTAATGGGTGTGCCTTCCATGGTATAGCCTAAAGCGGAATCTAAGTCTTCTGGTTGTTTACCTTCACTAACGCTTTCATGGGCATGGAGGCTAGTTCGACCAGACGCCCGATGACTTTGGCGTGGAATCTTCATTCCGGCAACTCGGAAATCAGCGTTAGGTGCGACTTCACTCCAATTGGCAAATACCCCTCCTTGCTGAGTCACTAAATCACACAAGTGATCGAACTTTGTGCAGTTGGCCAGCTGTGTGACAGACGCGCTAGGGGTTCCGGTTTGGCTCACCATACGCGCTAAATTTGCCAAGCTGCGCCACGCATCTGGACGCCCCTGCTTGTCATGTACGGCGAAGAAACGCTGGGCACGGCCCTCGTTATTCACATAAGTGCCTTCAGTTTCAAACGAATTGGCGCAGGCGATGACCACATCGGCTTTTTCACTGGTGGCACTGGGTAAGTGATCCAGCACAATCAAGTGCTGCAAATTTTTACACACGGCCTCGGCCTCAGTAGACAGAGCAAACAGATCGGCTTGTAACACGATGAGAGCACTGGCTGGGGTTTGTTGCTGCAATCGAAGTGTTAAGTCACCCATGTGCTTAGCGTCTTTATTGAGCAAGCCTAAACCCATACTGTTGGCAGCATCCAAACAATAACTTAACCAAGCATCGGTGCCGCTTCGACGGCCCAAAGCCAAGGCCAATTGAGCTGCCCTATCGATTAACTCAGGGCTCTGACTGCTGGCACCACTGATCACCAATGGACGTTTAGAGCCAGCCAGCAAGGTTAGGCTTTGTTGCACTTGGTTCTGCAGCTGGGCAGATAATCCCGAAGTGTCGAGCTGGCCATCAATGGCACTAGTCAAGGCACGAGCATAATCGCACATGTCACCTGGGCTCAGCTGGATACATAGGCTACCAATGTCGTCCAAATCGGTGGTGGCACTGGTGACGCTGATAATGGGGCTGAGTTGGTTTTGTGTATGAATGCGCACCGGCTCATCTTGCCACTTGGGAATACCAATAGCCGCAGCATTGGCAAAGCCTAAGTTGCGGCTAGCTTGGCGTACACTTAGGGCCATAAGTGGTGCCGTATGTAATAGGTCTTCACCTATAATAACAATGGCATCGGCTTGTTCAATTTGTTTTAGACTCGGGGTATAAATGTCTGGTTGGGTTAATTGATGCAGCACTTTAGATTGGATAGCAGCTTGCCCGGCACTGTGTCCAGCGTAGAAATTAGCCTTGCCAACTAAACTTTGTAAAGCAAAATTCTCTTCTACCGAGGCCCGCGGCGAACCTAAACCAAAGACGTTTTCGGCACCTAATTCATTGATGATTTGGGCCACATAGTCTAGACCATCGGCACTATCACAAGCCACTTTTTCACTTTCACCCAGCGGCAGTACTTGGGCTTGATACAAAGCTTGGTCGCTATTGCTATGGGCAAAACCATAGCGGCCTTTATCACAGATAAAATATCTATTTACTTGGCTATGATAGCGATTAGTTATCCGTTTCACCCGCCCTTCGCGTTCACCTACGGATAAGTTACAACCTAAGCTGCAGTGGGTACAAATACTTGGGGCTGATTGTAAATCCCACTTACGGGTGTAACTATCACTCAGAACTTTGTCGTAAAACACGCCCGTGGGGCAAACTTCAGCCAAATTGCCACTAAAGTGACTAGTTAAACAGCCGTCTTCATGGCGCCCAAAATACACATTGTCTTTGCTACCAAGCACCACCAAATCATCACCACCGGCGTAATCTTGATAAAACCTCACGCAGCGATAACAGCTAATGCATCGATTCATCTCATGGCCAACACAGGGGCCTAAATCCTGGTTGTGATAGGTCTTTTTAGTTCCCTTATAGCGCCTTTGAGTGTGCCCTGATTGCAGTGTCATGTCTTGCAAATGGCACTCTCCACCTTCCTCACAAACGGGACAATCGTGGGGGTGGTTGGCCATGGTAACTTCAATACATTGCTTTCGGAATTCGCTGGCCATAGGTGCCGAGAGACTCACGCGCATGCCTTCGGCGACCGGCGTCATACACGCCATAACCATACGGCCCCGCTGATCCTCTTCATCTTGATACACCTGTACCGCGCATTGACGGCACGAGCCTACTGATCCTAAGGCGGGGTGCCAACAAAAATAGGGTAGGTCTTTCTCTAAGCCAAGACAGGCTTCTAACAAGTTGCCCCCGGCCTTAACTTGATAGGCTAAACCGTCGACGTAGATGGTGACAAGATTATTTGTTATGGCATTCATAGAAACCTAGCCTCTTTCTCTAACCCGGTATCAACCTTAGGTGAATTGCCATGGGGGCAACATCCTTGCTCAATATGGGCTACGAAATCTTCGCGGAAGTACTTAAGAGCACTTTGCAAAGGCTCCGCGGCACCTGGTGCCAAGGCACAGAAGGTATTGCCAAAGCCGATGAACCCACATAGTTCTAATAGATGTTCAAGGTCTTCGTGCTGGCCACGGCCTTCCTCTAGTTCAGTCAAAATTTGTCTAATAAAAGGTAAGCCGTTGCGACAAGGGGTGCACCAACCGCAGGATTCTTGGGCAAAGAATTGAATCAAATTAAGTACCATGCCCACCACGCAGGTTTGGTCATCGAGCAAGATCATAGTGCCAGTGCCCATGCGACTGCCAGCGTGTTGAATGGTGCCATAGTCCATGGCCAAGTCTAAGTGATCTACTGTGAGAAAATCTGTGGAGCCACCTCCAGGTAAAAAACCTCTTAATTGAACCCCGTCCTGCATGCCCCCAGCGAGGGCAAGAATATCTGCCACCTTGGTGCCAATAGGCAATTCCCAGCAGCCTGGATTATTGACCCGACCACTGACTCCATAAATTTTGGTGCCATTGTCATCACCGATACCTAAGTTGGCAAACCAATCAATGCCGTGATACAAAATATGTGGCAAATTACATAAGGTTTCGGCGTTATTGACCACCGTAGGACGACCGAATAAACCACTGACCTGAGGAAAAGGTGGTTTAGAACGTGGGATGGCGCGTTTACCTTCAAGGGCGTTAATCAGAGCGGTTTCTTCACCACAAATATAGCGACCAGCGCTGGTATGCAACAGCATAGTTAAACTAAAACCTGCGTCATTGAGCTGTTCTCCCAGCAGACCAGCAGCTTTCGCCTCATTAATGGCATGCTGTAAGCGCTCAGCACATAAGTCGTAATCGGCACGCAGAAAAATAAACGCGGTGTCTGCCTGCACTGCGTATGCGGCGATGGCCAAGCCTTCAATCAATTGGTGTGGATCATGCTCCATTAACCAGCGGTCTTTAAAGGTGCCAGGTTCCATTTCATCAGCATTACAGATGACATAACGCTGACCTGGCAATTTTTCCAATGGTGGAACAAAACTCCATTTTAATCCGGCCGAAAAACCCGCTCCGCCGCGGCCCCGAAGGTTAGCGTTTTTAACCCAATCGACCACTTCGCCGGGACTCATGGATAAAGCTTTGGCCAGCCCCTGATAGCCATAATTCGATTGATACTCGGCCAGGGTTGTGACGCTGCCATCAGCCTTAATGTTTTGGCTTAAAGGTTGGTCAATGTGCTGATTCATGGCTTGGCTATCGGTCATGAGGACTGCTCCCGCGCCTGGCGCGCCAGCAGGATGAGTGATGTCGGGGTAAGTTTATGCGCCCGATGATCGCCCACCATCGCCACGGGTGCGTGATCACAGGCCCCTAAGCACGGCGCCGGTAAGAGGGTTATAGCACCATCAGTGGTCGTTTCACCCAAGGCAATGTTTAATTCTTGGGTCAGAGCCTGGGCCAAACCTTGATACCCCATAATCCAACAACTGACGCTATCGCAGAGGGAAATTACTGTTCTGCCGACAGGTTGGCGATAAATTTTATTGTAAAACGTGGCTACAGATTCTACTTCATCAGGGCTCATTTGTAGGCGTTGGGCAATGGCTTTTAACTTTCCGTCGGAGACCCAACCTTGCTGTTCTTGGACAATTTTCAAGGCCTCAATAGTGGCCGCTTGAGGCTGCGGATAATGATGTATTTGAGCAGTAATAGCCGTTTCCTCATGCTCGTTAAGGGGCTCAATCTGAAGGCGCCAATCGGCGCAAGTGGCGGCGGCATCAGTGGCGATTATCGGTGTCATAATTGCTCCTTAGCGGTCCACGTCGGCCATAACGAAGTCGATACTGGCAATGATGGCGATCATGTCAGCCACCATCATGCCGCGACTCATGGTTGGAATCATTTGTAGGTGAGGAAAGGATGGTGTACGAATGCGAGTGCGGTAGGAAGTGGTACTGCCGTCACTAACCAAGTAATAACTGTTCAAACCTTTGGTGGCTTCAATGGGCACACATACTTCCCCTGCCGGTATGGCGGGGCCCCAACTGGAGTGCACAAAATGATGAATTAAAGTTTCAATATCTTGCATTGTGCGCTCTTTGGGCGGCGGGGTGGTAAGCGGGTGATCTGCCTTGTAAGGGCCTTCTGGCATATGGTCTACGCACTGTTGGATGATGCGTAGGCTTTGGTGGATTTCTTGTAACCGTACCATGGCTCGATCATAACAGTCGCCATTACTGCCTAATGGAATATCGAACTCAAAATTCTCGTAACCGCTATAGGGCATGCGCTTACGCATATCCCAATCGTAACCCGTGGCCCGTAAACCGCCGCCCGTAATACCCCAATCAATAGCTTCCTCACTGGTGTACCGGCCCACACCTACGGAGCGTTGTTTGATAATGCGATTATCTAGCACCATTTTTTGGTACTCATCTAAGCGTTTAGGCATACGCACTAAAAACTCCTTCATCATCACATCCCAACCTTGGGGGAGGTCTTGTGCAACGCCTCCAATACGGAACCAGCTTGGATGCATGCGGCCGCCGGTGATGGCTTCGATGATGCCAAACAGCATTTCTCGGTCTGCAAAAATATAAAAAATAGGTGACATTTGGCCAAGGTCTTGGGCAAATGTACCAAAAAACAAGAAGTGGCTTTGAATACGGAAACATTCACACAGCATCACGCGAATGGTTTCCACCCGCTGTGACACCTTAATACCAGCGAGCTTTTCTACCCCCAGGACATAAGGTAAATTATTCATTACCCCACCCAGGTAATCAATGCGGTCTGTGTAAGGCATATAAGTGTGCCAAGCTTGGCGCTCGCCCATCTTTTCTGCACCACGATGGTGGTAGCCTATATCAGCCACGGCATCCACTACTTCTTCACCATTAAGCTGCACAGCTATGCGGAACACGCCATGCACACTAGGGTGGTTAGGCCCCATGTTTAGAAACATATAATCGGTGTTTTTGCCTTCGCGTTTCATTCCCCATTGTTCCGGCACAAAACGTAAAGCTTCTTGTTCTTCGTCTTGCATCTGGTCATTAATGCTAAATGGCTCCATTTCCGTAGCACGGGCTGGATGCTCCTTGCGCAGCGGGTGGCCCTTCCAAGTTGGTGGAATGATGAGTGGGTACAAATTTGGGTGGCCAACGAAATCGATGCCAAACATGTCGTGGCACTCTCGTTCATACCAATTGGCGTTAGGCCACAAATCACATTGACTATCGATACGTAGTTGGGCGTCCATTAACGCCACCTTAATGCGTAAAAAGGCGTTACCAGTTAGGCTTAATAGTTGATATACCACGGTAAAATCACTAGTTGGCTGGCCTTCTCGGTGACTGCGCACACGTTCATCAATGGCGGTGAGGTCATATAACATGGCGTAGCCAGGTTCCAATTTGTGCTTGCAATAATGTAGCAGGGCACCTACATGGAGGGCATCAACCCAGACGCTGGGGATTCCATCAGCCGTACTTTGCTCAATTAAAGGATGAGGAAATTGTTGTTGCAACAGCAACACAAGGTCAGCATCACCTAAGGCGCAGGTGATGGACCGAAGTGAAGGCTTCGTCATGGCGATTAAACCCTGTCCGGGTTAGGTAAATTTGTCATGCGGATACGCTCTGGTGTGTGCAGATCGCGTTGCGAAGGCATTGAGGGCTTTTCTACCCCATCTGGCCCTAGCACCCAACTTAAGGGACGATTTTCATGCCGAATCGCATCTTGCAACAACATTAAACCTTGCAGCAGCGCTTCTGGCCGAGGCGGGCAGCCAGGCACATACACATCTACGGGAAGGAACTTATCAACACCCTGCACCACACTATAAATGTCATATAATCCGCCTGAGTTAGCGCAGGAACCCATGGAAATAACCCACTTAGGTTCTAAAAGTTGTTCATAGAGTCGTTGAATAACAGGTGCCATTTTTCGAAAAACGGTACCAGAAATTACCATTACATCGGCTTGGCGGGGGGTGGCGCGGATGACTTCTGCACCAAAGCGGCCTATGTCATGGCGCGAAGTAAAAGCGGTGGCCATTTCTACGTAACAACAGGAAAGGCCAAAATTAAACGGCCAAAGAGAATTGCTTTGGCCCCATGCCACTAGGTCTTTAACCTTACCCAACACTAAGCTGTCTTCCACCGACTGGGCAAAGCTCTCATCTTGTGACGCAATAAGGTTAGCGCCATAGGCACTGGATTTTAACTTCGGCATAACAATCCCAGGACTCTTCAGAGCCAGTTATTATTTTAATACACATTGGGTGCCGGTAGTTTAAGTTAAAAATCCAGCAATTAGCGTGCGTCCAAGTTGCGTAAATCAAGCTTTTGTCTGCTGGTGCGCCAGTCCAGTGCGCCAAGGCGCCACAGGTAAATGAGGGCTGCAAACAAAATAAGTATAAAGATTAGAGCTTCACTAAAACCTAACCAGCCAGTTTCCTTAACGGCCACGGCCCAGGCAAAAAGAAACACCACCTCTAAATCAAAGATGACGAAGAAAATGGCAAATAAATAGAAGGGAATAGGCATGCGAATATGGGTAGAGCCAGCGGGTACAATGCCACACTCATAGGGTTCGTTAACTGCCCGCGACACTCTGCGACCACCCAGCAAGGCTGGCAGCGTCAGCATCAGCACAATCAGGCCTACCACCATTACCAAAAATAGTGCCAAGGGCCAAATGTGGCTCATTAACTCCTCTCCATAGGTCATATTCACTGCCTTTCATCAAAAGTAGAGATAAAAAAACTAAAAATATATGGGCAAATAACTTACTGTTCAACTAGCTAAAAATGAATTGCTGCTAGCACCACAAGATGTCAATTAGTATAGAAGAGAAAAATACTATTTTGCAACTTATTCACCATTTTCCTTTTATTTTTATAATTTTATTATATAAAACAAAGGTTTAGTAAATTTTACAAAAAGAGCTATTGAACCGGACAAATTGACTAACACCTCAAAGTGGCGTAATAGTGGATCCACTGCCATTGATTTATCCTTTGGGAGCAACCCAATAAAGGAGTTTTCTTACATGCTAAACTCAATAAAGATTAAAGACTTCATGTCAGTCAATCCACTTACTTTAACTCCCGCCACTCACATTATGGATGCTATTCATGAAATGTTAGTTCGAAAAGTGACTGGTGGCACTGTGTTGGATGATCAAGGTCGAGTTGTGGGGGTTATTTCAGAATTAGATCTATTAGATAAACTAGAACAAATAGCGTACTACCAGGAGGGTGACGCCTGTATTGGAGATTTAATGTGCAGCGAAGTGGACGTGTTGCCTTTGGAAACTACATTATTTGAGGCAGCACGCACTTTAACGAAATATAAGCGTCGGCGCATGCCTGTAGTTGACGACGGGAAATTTGTTGGCCAAATTAGCTGCCGTAGTATCTTACAAGCGTTTAAAGACTCTATGTTGGCCCATGACAAAAAAGAGGATTAACAATGGGAAATGGGGCCAAATACACACGCTCTACACGTCTCCAGAGTACTCGCCACGTGCTGGGTAATCATTGGCGATAGCGAAATCTAGGGCACCTACTAATTCAGAAAAATGAGGTCGGGCAAAGGGCATCGTCTGTATTGATCCATAGTAAAGTGACTGGTCTGGGCTTACTAAGAACAGTCCTGGTTCAGAAAATAATGCAGGTTCTTCAATTCCAATTGAAGTTTTGCCTCTAGATGTGGAAATATAAAGTCCCCATTCTTTAGCCTTAGCAAGGCTCATACCATAACCAAATTGAAGGCTATCACCTGCAACTTTATCTGCCATTTTCCGGGTGCGCTCCTCTCCATCTGAGCTAACTGCAATACAACTAACACCTCTTTTTGCAAATTCTGCTACATGGCGCTGAAAATCAATGAGCTGTTTTACGCAAATTGGGCAGTGTAAACCTCGGTAAAAGCAGATGACAACGCCACGTCCAGAAATGTCAGTGGATAGATTAAATTTACCGTGATCCAGGGTTTCCAGTTCAAGATTTGGGGTTTTCTGACGGGGTAATAGCATATTATCTTCTCTTTTCTCTGGCGTATTTGCCATTGACTATAACCGATATTATTATCATGAAAATACGATTTAATTGATCACAACACCGATATGTCCGAATTTGACGCTGCGGATGAGTGCATAATGTTCGGTGCGCGGAAAGACTGGGGAGGGTCAGATAACCTTCTATTCGCTACCTTACCGGATTTAATTGAGATCAATATCCTACACAATCCGGATCTATCTATGCTGGTGCGCTTGCTAAAAACCGAAGCTGAAGCCCAGCGATGCGGAGTTAGTGGGGTGCTTAACCGCCTTGGTGAAGTATTAACGATTAGACTTCTACGCCAGCAAATAGAACTTGGAGCGACTGCCCCAGGGCTGCTTAATGGGCTGACGGATAGTAGGCTCAGCCGGGCCATCGTATCCCTGCACGAAACGCCAGGGAAAACTTGGAAGAATGAAGGTCTTGCCGAAATCGCTGGGTTATCAATTAGCCGTTTTACCGAGTTGTGTAGCCAAAGAGTTGGGCAAACTGCGCAGTCGTACCTGCGCCACTAGTGCATGATTTTGGCGTGTCAGGGCATGGAGCGAGGCTCCGACCAGGGAGTTCCTGCGTCAATTCGGTAACAATCCAGTGTCTCATCGTAAACGCTTGTAAGGTAGAGAAGGGTATCTTATTTTCCTAAAAGCTAATATAAAACTAGGTTTTTATACCGTTCTTGTCTATGAGACTAAAGAGCAATATAGTGATCTCTGCCTTTACTGGATTATAAGTAAGGTGCGCTAATCAAGTGCGCTCTACTAATATTGAGGTAAAATATGAAAAAAATAACAAGAATAATGTCGTCTATTAGTGTTGGCCTGCTGTTAGGTACTGCTAGTTTAGGCGCCGTGGCTGCAGGTGGAGCTGTGGGAATCACGGGCGATTTAATGTCTGTTGACGTGACCCATAATGGTCAAGCTATGCAAATTATGCGTAACCAAGACAACAACAATACGGTTATAGACGCGTTTGCAAAAACTTCACGTCCTTGTCCTGTCTTTTGTATTCAACCTATGACGTTCGCACCAGGTGTTGAAACGCTGGGTGAATTGGAAATAATCGACCATATCGTACGCATGCAAAATGGCGAAAACATTTTAGTAGTAGACTCACGAACTCCAGATTGGGTTAAACGTGGCACTATCCCTGGCGCGGTCAACGTGCCATTCACAAAGTTAACACCTTCTAAAGGTGCGACTACTGAAATTATCATGCAGGTGATGATGGATCAGTTTGGCGTTAAGCTAGTTGGTGATGCCGACGAATTTGATGTTGATGAAGCCATTGTTGCTGGCAATGTAAATGAAGTGTTTGATTATTCTGACGCTAAAACCTTAGCATTGTTCTGCAATGGTATGTGGTGTGGCCAGTCCCCAGCATCTATGGCAACCTTATTGAAATTTGGCTATCCAGCCGAGAAAATCAAGTGGTTCCGCGGCGGCATGCAGACTTGGGAAATCTTAGGCTTTAACACTGTTAAGCCATAATAGACTAAGTTATAGCCACAAAAAAAGGGCCATGTGGCCCTTTTTTATTGAGTAAAATTTGTTAGCTATGTCTAGCAGTCGTCTTCCGGATCTTCCTCTTCCTCTTCCTCTTCCCAAGCAGGTGCTGCTGAGAGATTTTGTAGGCCTAGCCATTCAGTTGCGAGGATATGGCCCTGATCAGCTGCTTTTTGTATTAAAATTTTTGCTTTTGCAAAGTCTGCTTCAATGCCAATCCCTTGGGCATATAGCAAACCTAACTGGTATTGGCCTTCGCTATTGCCGGATTCAGCCGCCGTTTGAAAGTATTTTGCAGCACTGACTAGTTCACCATTACTTTGAGCTTGTAAACCTTGCTCTAAGTCGGTTGTAGCGTGCACTTGGGACGATAATGACAGTAGACCTAATGATGTACAAACGCTGAATACACCAGCACGTACTATTATATTTATTATCTTCATACATATTCCTCTAATATACTAGAAGTCTAGCCGCATAGGTTCGTTAGATCTACCCACATCATGTCTTATTTGCTTATCCTTTCGTCTAACTCTTTTCCAGCCTAGCCATACCAGATGCTCTCCAATGAACTGGCAGAACATCGTTAGCTAATCCATCTGCTGCGGGTAAAGTAAAGTTTATATAAGGCTTAAACCCCTACATTTTAGACCGGAAATATTGGTACCACTCATTCTAAAACCTATGAAACCTTACCCTAGACTAGTACAGAAACTGTACTTTATTTAAAAAGATGTGGA
>Ga0308024_1000031_pt1 | contig 63464 bp, 60 predicted proteins | sample Neamet420_FD_201295 | JGI IMG/M metagenome (GOLD analysis project Ga0308024, IMG submission 201295) | Marine microbial communities from water near the shore, Antarctic Ocean - #420 | ecosystem: Environmental > Aquatic > Marine > Unclassified | place: Southern Ocean | collected 2014-10-03
AGGTTTTCAAGGTGAAAAAGGAACTAAAGGAGATCAAGGTTTTCAAGGAGATACTGGATTAAAAGGAGATTTAGGAGATCAAGGTTTTCAAGGTGAAACAGGAATCAAAGGAGATCAAGGTTTTCAAGGAGATACTGGATTAAAAGGAGATTTAGGAGATCAAGGTTTTCAAGGTGAAACAGGAATCAAAGGAGATCAAGGTTTTCAAGGAGATACTGGAATCAAAGGAGATTTAGGAGATCAAGGTTTTCAAGGTGAAACAGGAATCAAAGGAGATCAAGGTTTTCAAGGAGATACTGGAATCAAAGGAGATCAAGGTTTTCAAGGTGAAACAGGAATCAAAGGAGATACTGGAATCAAAGGAGATACTGGAATCAAAGGAGATCAAGGTTTTCAAGGAGATACTGGAATCAAAGGAGATTTAGGAGATCAAGGTTTTCAAGGTGAAACAGGAATCAAAGGAGATCAAGGTTTTCAAGGTGAAAAAGGAACTAAAGGAGATCAAGGTTTTCAAGGTGAAAAAGGAACTAAAGGAGATACTGGAATCAAAGGAGATCAAGGTTTTCAAGGAGATACAGGAATCAAAGGAGATCAAGGTTTTCAAGGAGATACTGGAATCAAAGGAGACAAAGGTACTAAAGGAGATCAAGGTTTTCAAGGAGATACTGGAATCAAAGGAGATCAAGGTTTTCAAGGAGATACTGGATTAAAAGGAGATCAAGGTTTTCAAGGTGAAAAAGGAACTAAAGGAGATCAAGGTTTTCAAGGTGAAAAAGGAACTAAAGGAGATACTGGAATCAAAGGAGATCAAGGTTTTCAAGGAGATACTGGATTAAAAGGAGATCAAGGTTTTCAAGGAGATACTGGATTAAAAGGAGATCAAGGTTTTCAAGGAGATACTGGAATCAAAGGAGATACTGGATTAAAAGGAGATCAAGGTTTTCAAGGAGATAATGGAATCAAAGGAGATACTGGATTAAAAGGAGATCAAGGTTTTCAAGGTGAAACAGGAATCAAAGGAGATCAAGGTTTTCAAGGAGATACTGGAATCAAAGGAGACAAAGGTACTAAAGGAGATCAAGGTTTTCAAGGAGATACTGGATTAAAAGGAGATCAAGGTTTTCAAGGAGATCAAGGTTTTCAAGGAGATACTGGAATCAAAGGAGATACAGGAATCAAAGGAGATCAAGGTTTTCAAGGAGATCAAGGTTTTCAAGGAGATACTGGAATCAAAGGAGATACTGGATTAAAAGGAGATCAAGGTTTTCAAGGAGATACTGGAATCAAAGGAGACAAAGGTACTAAAGGAGATCAAGGTTTTCAAGGAGATACTGGAATCAAAGGAGATACGGGTATTAAAGGAGATCAAGGTTTTCAAGGAGATCAAGGTTTTCAAGGAGATACTGGAATCAAAGGAGATACTGGAATCAAAGGAGATCAAGGTTTTCAAGGTGAAAAAGGAACTAAAGGAGATACTGGAATCAAAGGAGATCAAGGTTTTCAAGGAGATACTGGATTAAAAGGAGATCAAGGTTTTCAAGGAGATACTGGAATCAAAGGAGATACAGGAATCAAAGGAGATCAAGGTTTTCAAGGAGATACTGGAATCAAAGGAGATACGGGTATTAAAGGAGATACTGGAATCAAAGGAGATCAAGGTTTTCAAGGAGATACTGGAATCAAAGGAGACAAAGGTACTAAAGGAGATACTGGATTAAAAGGAGATCAAGGTTTTCAAGGTATTAAAGGAGATACTGGAATCAAAGGAGATCAAGGTTTTCAAGGAGATACTGGAATCAAAGGAGATACTGGAATCAAAGGAGATACTGGATTAAAAGGAGATCAAGGTTTTCAAGGTATTAAAGGAGATACTGGATTAAAAGGAGATCAAGGTTTTCAAGGTATTAAAGGAGATACTGGAATCAAAGGAGATACTGGATTAAAAGGAGATACTGGATTAAAAGGAGATCAAGGTTTTCAAGGTATTAAAGGAGATACTGGATTAAAAGGAGATCAAGGTTTTCAAGGAGATACTGGAATCAAAGGAGACAAAGGTACTAAAGGAGATCAAGGTTTTCAAGGAGATACTGGATTAAAAGGAGATCAAGGTTTTCAAGGTATTAAAGGAGATACTGGAATCAAAGGAGATACAGGATTAAAAGGAGATCAAGGTTTTCAAGGTATTAAAGGAGATACTGGATTAAAAGGAGATCAAGGTTTTCAAGGTATCAAAGGAGATACTGGATTAAAAGGAGATCAAGGTTTTCAAGGTATTAAAGGAGATACTGGATTAAAAGGAGATCAAGGTTTTCAAGGTATTAAAGGAGATACTGGAATCAAAGGAGATCAAGGTTTTCAAGGAGATACTGGAATCAAAGGAGACAAAGGTACTAAAGGAGATCAAGGTTTTCAAGGTATTAAAGGAGATACTGGATTAAAAGGAGATCAAGGTTTTCAAGGTATTAAAGGAGATACTGGTATTAAAGGAGACAAAGGTACTAAAGGAGATACTGGATTAAAAGGATATCAAGGTTTTCAAGGAAATACTTTACCAGTAAATGGAAATGTAAATAATAGAATCTTAACAGCAACAGGAGGAGCATCAGTTAATGGTGAAAACTCTTTAACATTCGATGGAACAACACTAGCAACACCTAGGGTGATTACAGATACTATTGCAATAAGTACAGGATTTGAAATAAGTAAAGATTCTTCTAGTGGAGATATTCTTTTTACATTTTCATAATACATAACCAAAAATAAATAAACAAAGATATGGCTTTACAAAATATAGCTTTAAAAATAGTAAGAACGACTGGGGAATTCCAAGCATCTTTATTCGACGAGACAACGTCTTCGTTTGGTATTGATACTACAACCGGATCGGTAAATACTCCAGCATATTTTCAAGAACTAGACACATTTCCTTCGGGAAATGTGTTAACGTTCAAAGAAACAAACAATGCCATTATATCTAATAGTCAATTTGTTGGGAAAGGAATATTATTAGCGAATACAACAATCGATAATAATCAAGTACTAACCCCTTCAAATTTTAATCCACTTAACCATTTATCTCTAAAGGGAGTTACCGGACATACTGGTACCAAAGGAGATGATGGTTTTATTGGTTTAGTAGGCGATACTGGAGAAGTAGGATATCAAGGTGATATCGGATCTATCGGATCAACTGGAGATACTGGAGATACTGGATTTCAAGGAACAACTGGAGCTAAAGGAGTTCAGGGAGTTCAAGGAGATATCGGTAACACTGGTGTTCAAGGTTCAATCGGAGCTCAGGGTTCTCAGGGTAACCAAGGTACTACAGGATATAAAGGATATAAAGGAAATACTGGACCAATAGGATCTCAAGGATCTGTTGGAGATAAGGGAGTTACTGGACCAATAGGGGTTCAAGGAGATACCGGGATTAACGGACCTCAGGGTGTTAATGGACAACCTGGTTTTATAGGACCTCAGGGTAATCAAGGAACTAAAGGAGTTCAGGGTTATAAAGGAATCACAGGAACTCAGGGAGTTCAGGGAGATACTGGTTTTATAGGAGTTAAAGGTAATCAAGGTGCATTAGGTAATACTGGAGCAACTGGATCACAAGGAGATAATGGAATCACCGGGCCTGTTGGAACAAATGGACCAACCGGACCTCAAGGTTTAAAGGGAAATCAAGGAGTTCAGGGTTATAAAGGAATCACAGGAACTCAGGGAGTTCAGGGAGATGCTGGAAATACAGGAACACAGGGATCTAATGGTATTAATTCAGCATATGGTAATATTGGTTCAACAGGATCTGTTGGTAATATAGGACCGATTGGTGGTAATGGAATGACTGGATCTCAAGGTCAGATGGGAGATCAAGGAGCAAAGGGATCCACCGGATCAACTGGATTAACAGGGCCACAGGGATTAATTGGAAACAAAGGTTCTCAAGGTGGTGCTGGATCAATAGGTGCAACTGGATATAAAGGTAACATAGGTATAACAGGTAATAATAGAGGACCTCAAGGAAATACTGGAGCAACTGGAGCAAAAGGAGCAATTGGAAATACTGGTTCAACTGGTGCAACCGGTGCAACAGGCCCTAGGGGAGTTCAAGGGGCTAGAGGGCCTCAGGGATCTACTGGAGCTAAAGGAAATACCGGGGTACAGGGTTATAAAGGATTTATCGGAACAGGTGGAGCTAGAGGAGATCAGGGAAACATAGGAGCAAATGGAGATAGAGGATCACAGGGAGCTGTCGGATATACTGGGGTAAATGGTAATACTGGAACTACCGGATCAACTGGTGGAAGAGGACCACAGGGAAATACTGGAGCAATTGGCGACTGGGGACCTGTTAGTACAGGAGGAGCTCGTGGAAACACAGGATCTCCTGGAGCAAATGGAAACGTCGGGCACATTGGTTCTAAAGGATTAACAGGTTATAAAGGATTAACAGGTTATAAAGGACATAATGGAGTTGGAGGTTATAAAGGGAACATTGGATTAACTGGTTCAAAAGGAACAGTTACTGGACCTAATGGAAATACTGGACCTGCAGGTGCAAGAGGAGCACAAGGATACAGGGGAATTACTGGTACCGTTGGATCACCTGGCCCACAAGGAAGTCAAGGGGCTAGGGGAGTAAATGGACCGACTGGATCTACTGGACCACGAGGACCTCAAGGATATAAGGGAGATAGTGGAGCACAGGGAGCTACTGGACCTATGGGAACACAGGGTTTTCAAGGTATAAACGCCCCAAACAATTACTACGGGTATTCACATAACGGAGGAACTGTTGGAATATACGGTGGTATAATTAAATCACTCTAATAAATATAAAAATAAAAATAAATAATTATGGCAAAATTTATATTAGGAACTACGCTAAACAGCAATATAGTATTGCATAGTGGAAACCTAAATAGTACGAATTTTCCCGAATTCATTGGAGCTAATGGACCCCAAGGATCTAAAGGTACTCAAGGTACCCAAGGTCTTACGGGGTATATTGGGTTTAAAGGAGATCAAGGACTTTTAGGAGATACTGGTTTCAAAGGAATCAAAGGAAATCCAGGGTCGCAAGGAACTCATGGATCACAGGGAATTATTGGTATTAAAGGAAATAAAGGATCTACTGGGGCTAATGGAGCAACAGGAGATATTGGTATTGTTGGAGAAGTTGGTTTATCTGGACAGCAAGGTGTTCAAGGAGATACTGGAATTCAAGGAGCTGTTGGTTCTAAAGGAAATCAGGGGGCTAATGGTGCACAAGGATCTAAAGGAACCTTAGGGTATGTTGGAATTCAAGGAGATAATGGTTTTCAAGGAGCACAGGGATCTACTGGATCTGTTGGTATCGTCGGAGACCGAGGAGCTCAGGGAACTACTGGAGCAAATGGTGCTAAAGGAAATCAAGGACCTCAGGGAACTAAGGGTTTAGATGGTCTTACAGGATCTAATGGAGCACAGGGAACTAAGGGTCTAAAGGGATTTATAGGTAATAAAGGAGATAATGGAGTACAGGGATCTACTGGTATTAAAGGAGATGTTGGAAACAGAGGAAATCAAGGAACAACTGGGGCAATTGGAGCTAAAGGTAATAAAGGAGCTCAAGGAATTGGCGGAGCAACTGGATATCAAGGAGCAACTGGTCCACAAGGTACTCAAGGTACTAAGGGAATAACTGGTATTACTGGATCATCATTCGGTAGATATACACAAACGAGTAGTTCATACATAACACCAACATCTAATTCAGATAAAACTAAATGGAGTTTTTCTAAATCCGGAACAACTGGTTGGAATTCACAATCATATTCTAATGAATCAATAACAGGATCAGCTACTATAAGATTTAGAGCAAATCCAGGATATCATCGAATGGTTGGTTTCAATTCTGATCCAACTTCTAATGCTAGTTATAATTCAATAGATTTTGCATTTTATCCACATGCTGGTAATACAAATATTTATGAAAGTGGTGGTAGTAAAATAAGTGATGTTCAAAGTGAAGTTAGATCATCTAGTGATATATACACTATAACATATAATGGTTCAACTGGATTAGTTAGTTACTATATACATGATGCAAGTTTAAATCAAACTAGATTAATAAGAACAGTTACGACTGGTGCTAATAGAACTTTTTGGTTAGATACTTCAATGTATGAAACTGGAGCAGCTTTATATGATGTAGAATTTTACGCTGGAATAAATATAGGTGCTAAGGGAAATACTGGACCTCAAGGAAATACTGGAACAACTGGAGCAACTGGAGCAACTGGAATTAAAGGAAATACAGGAGGTTCTGGATCAGTTGGATATACTGGACCAATGGGAGCACAAGGTTCTCAGGGTACTGAAGGAAATGTTGGTGCTAAAGGATCTACCGGGCCTACTGGTTCAGTCGGTGATAAGGGGAATACAGGTCCAGCTGGTTATGTTGGAATTTCTGGATCTCAAGGTGCTGTTGGTTCAGGTGGAAATACTGGAGCAACTGGAGATAAGGGATCAACTCCCGGAGGATACGGAGCACAAGGAAGCCAGGGTACTGGTGGATATAAAGGATGGTACGGATTTAGTGGGGATAAAGGAGCAACAGGACCTTCGAGTGTAAGAGGGCCTCAAGGATCTAAGGGACTTACTGGAGCAGCAGGACCTGTAGGATATACTGGTAATAAAGGAGCAACTGGTGATAAAGGAGCAACCGGAGCTACAGGACCTACTGGATATAAAGGATACGTTGGATTAATTGGTAATAAAGGAGCATCTGGAGCATACGGGCCTCAAGGAGCTCGTGGAAATCAAGGATCTCAGGGATCTCAGGGATCTCAGGGAGCAAGAGGACCTCAAGGATCTCAAGGAGCCAAGGGATATACTGGATTAGTAGGATATAAAGGTCCTGATGGACCGGGAGGACCTACTGGATATAAAGGATATCAAGGTAATGCTGGTGGAAATTCTGGAACTGGTCCACAGGGACCTACTGGATATCAAGGTGCAGTCGGACCCGCTGGTGGAACAGGATCTGCTGGAGGTAGAGGAGCAAAAGGGAATCAGGGATCAGCTGGACCTACAGGATATAAAGGACTTACTGGTGATTTTGGACTTACTGGAGGACAGATATCTAATTACTTCTCAGGATCTTTTAATGATAATAATTTCATATCTAGAACAGTAGCAAATGGTAAAATACTATAATCAAAAAAATAAAATAATAAAAACATGGCAAAATTAAATACAGGATCAACTGTAGGTGGTGAAACTCCCCTACATGTTGGTAATTTCCAAACAGGAAATTATTCTGAGTTAGTAGGAGATCAAGGAGTTCTTGGTCAATCCGGTAATGTCGGTACACAAGGTTCACAGGGGATAAAGGGAATCGATGGTGTAAAGGGAGCACAAGGACCTCAGGGTATTAAAGGATCACAGGGATCTACCGGTCTTGTTGGTGATAATCCTACTGGAGATAAAGGACATATAGGAGTACAGGGAATATCTCCAAAAGGAGATCAAGGATATGAAGGCCATATAGGTTTTCAAGGATCTACTGGCGATAAAGGAAATGTAGGGGATTCGCCCACTGGACCAAAGGGAAACCAAGGAACTATTGGAGATTCTCCAACTGGACCAAGGGGACATCAGGGAAACAAAGGTTTAAGAGGAACACAAGGAAGTATTATAAATGGAAATCCTGGTTTTAAAGGAGATGTTGGTTTTATAGGACTTATTGGAGATAGTCCAAAAGGGCATATTGGTTCAAATGGACAACAGGGTCCTACTGGGTATCAGGGATCTACTATTACTGCACAAACAGGCCCTCAAGGTAATCAAGGATCTCAAGGAGCTACTGGTTCTAACCCAACCGGACCAGAAGGTTTAAAAGGAGAACCTGGTTTTATAGGAGTTGTTGGAGATAGTCCAAAGGGACATATTGGAGACAGGGGACCTAATGGTCCAAGAGGAGTACAGGGAAGCACCTTAACAAACCAAACAGGACCACAGGGACCTCAAGGAAATCAGGGATCTATCGGTAACGTTGGGCCTACTGGATTAAAAGGGACTAATGGTTTAAAAGGAATTACTGGAAATACAGGATCTTCTCCAACAGGGGCTAAAGGTTATGACGGAGTACCTGGTGATAGAGGAGTACAGGGAGGTACTAATACAGGAGCAACTGGGAATCAGGGACCTCAGGGACCTACTGGTTATAATGGACTTTCTCCAAAAGGAGCAAAGGGAGATACAGGTTCAAGAGGATCACAGGGATCTAAAGGAGCACAACCAACAGGGTATAAAGGATTAACAGGATATAAAGGAGCAACTGGAGCACCTGGTGATCATTATAAAGGGGTAACTGGTGACAGAGGCCCACAGGGTTCACAGGGATATAAAGGATCTGCACCGACCGGACCAGTTGGATATACAGCAGTTGGCGGTTCAAGAGGACCCCAAGGTTCTAGTCCAAGGGGAGCACAGGGTGCAACCGGATATAAAGGAGCAACAGGCGGAGTACCTGTTAGACCTAGAGGACCTCAAGGACCTCAAGGATATAAAGGAGCAACCGGTGGTACAGGAGCTTCACCAGTAGGAGCAAAGGGTTCTGTCGGAGCAACTGGAAATACAGGACCAACTGGAAATACAGGAGGTACTGGATCAGTCGGTAACAGAGGGCCTCAAGGAGCTCGTGGAAATCAGGGAGCTACTATCACAGGACCTAGAGGACCTCAGGGATATAAAGGACTTAATGGATACGGCGCATCTTATGCAGCAGGTGGAGCAAGGGGACCTCAAGGAGCAACTGGTAATCCAGGAGGAACTTCAAATGGAATAACTGGATATAAAGGAGATCCTGGACCTAATGGAGCTCGCGGAGTTCAAGGTTCAAAAGGATATACTGGAATGAAAGGATACGCACAGACTAACGGTATTAATGGGAGTTTTTCAACAGCTTCACATACCGTATCATTCACTAACGGGCTAGTAACATCTATAACTACATCTGGTCCACCTAGATGTTTAATTGCAGGAACTCAAGTCGAAATGGCTGATGGTACTTTCTCAAACATAGAAGACCTTATAGCAGGTGATGTTGTAAAGTCAGTAGATATACATTCGATGCCAGATACTGATAATGCGGAAATGCTTGCAACATGGAGCACTCAATCGTTAGGAGCTACATTTACAACGGCAATTGTTACTGGAAATGAAGCGTTAACTGTCGATATGATATATAGCATAAATAATGGACTTTTAACATGTTCATCTAGTCATTTACATATAATAGAACGTAATGGGACATGGCATGTAAAGCAGACCTTTGAGTTATTAGGAGGAGATTATTTATTAAGTGAAGATAATTTCACCAAAATAGAAATAATATCAATAGACTCTGGAGATTGTAACATAACGGGACATACTGTATATAATTTAGATGTTGAAAATGATGATGTTTATATTGCAAATGGAATAGTAACGCATAATAGGAAGCTAAGTCAATTTGAATAACCCAATATACTTAATTTAAATATTTTAAAAGGATCTCATTTACGGGATCCTTTTTTTTTGTAATATATAAACAAATCAAGAATTACTTATATAATATTTAAAATTCATATTAATGCACGAGACTAATATTAAAAACATAATACTTAATGTTGATTCAGTATCTGAAGGATTAAATTCAACATGGGATATTAGAGGATGGATAGGTACTACTGAACCTAAAACAAAGGTAACATCCTTATTAATAGACGGAGAGCCTTTAGAAATATTATGGGAAAATAGATCAGACGTATATGATTATTACGAAGGAACTTTAGAGTTTTGTTCAGGTTTTAATATTTCAATTCCAAAAAGTAAAATAAACATGAATTTATGGATAGGTTTAAACGAATCTATCGTCGAATTCATCACATTAGGTAAATGGGTTGCCGCTAAATCAGGTTTCAATAAAATCAATAAGGACGCAATGGTCGTTGATAATTTTTATGCAGATCCAGATTTAGTTAGAGAGTATGCTATGAATCATTTAGAGTTTGCTCCCTCAGGATATCATAAAGGACAGAGATCACAGACTAGATATATTTTAGATGGAACTAAAGAAAAATTAGAAGAGGTCCTAGGAAAGAAGATAATCAACTGGAATTACGAAGAATACGCTAATGGCGTTTTTCAATTCTGTACTGCCGATCAACCTATTGTTTTTCATGTAGATTCTCAAATGTATGCTGGTATGGTTTATTTAACGCCCAATGCCCCACCTCAAACAGGGACTTCAACATATAAAAGTAAAGTCACAGGATTTAATGCATTTCCAGGTTTAGAATCTAGGAAAGGTATTGAATATTATGAAAGCTTTAAAGGATCTAATAACGATATGAATTTCTATGACGGTACTCAATTCGAAAAGATTGATGAAATAGGAAACGTATATAATAGACTGGTAATTTTTAACTCATCACAAATTCATGCAGCTACCGAATACTTCGGAGATGCTATAGATAATGCAAGATTCTTTCACATGTTCTTCTTTGACGTAGAACAATAAAAATAACAATTTAAATGAAAATTAATATAATTACAAGATGTACTAGACCTGGTAATCTTTCAAAGATTAGCAATAGTGTATTTGACACATCAAGAACAAATGAGGTAGACATCCACTGGCATATAATGTTTGACTCAGGAGCTTTGAAAGATATAGATGCTGAAATTCTAGCAGATATAGATCAAGCAAATACAACATTACATTTTATAAAAGCTCAGAAAGATTATATGATGTACCCTGAAATGACAGATCTAATAAGACATGTTGTTGCGAAAACAACAGATCATTCAGGTTGGTTTTATGTACTAGATGATGATAATATAATGCACCATAATTTTTATCAAAAAATTGAAGAAAACATGATGCTTCCTGAGAATTCTAATAAAGTAATGTATATTGTTTCTCAGCACGTTAATGGTAAGGATTTTACAAAATTAGATATTAGAATTGCTGCTCCAGAATTTACCGGTCGCAAGAAGACTGATATGGGCCAGCTTTTATTTAGAGGAGATCTCTTCGATGAATACTGTTTCCCAACAGAAAATGCATTCGATGCATATTCGGCAGATGGGATATTCTTAGATGCAGTTTATGGGGATCACCCTGAGAGATTTGTTTGGATTAATGAGGTTCTTTCACACTATAATTACTTACAGAAAGAGGCAACCCCCAAACTGCCAAGGATCCTATATATAGGTGAAGGATCTCCGGATTTAAAAACAACAAAGCATCTAGAATACGAGTCCGACGAATTAACAGTTAGATATGCAAAAGACGATAATAATATTAATATGATTCTAGCGGAATTCAAACCCGATTCTATAATAACAATAGGAGATAGTTTTGAAGATTTTCCGAATTTAGCAGCAATGCCTCTTCAATTTAGAAGAAAGTGGATGAATATCAACAATAATAATAACATATCTGATTTTGGAAACATTGCATATAAGGTTTCAGAAAATGCAATGTTAGATCCAAACAATATGGATGACCATGATTTAATATCATTCACGACTCCAATTTATAACATCGGAGAAAATCTATGGAAAACATATGAATCAGTCGCAAGACAGACTTATGCTAATTGGGAATGGGTATTAATGAATGATTCAACCGATGGTGGTAAAACATTAAAGGTTGCTGAAGAAATTGCAAAACATGACCCAAGGGTTAAAGTTTATGATTTCAGAGAAAAATCAGGAGGAGTTATTGGTGAAGTGAAATGGAGAGCAAATTCAATGTCAAGAGGATATATTATTGCCGAACTAGATCATGATGATTTATTAGTAGAATCATGCGCTGAAGATTTACATAAAGCGGCACAGAAGCACCCTGAATGCGGATTCTTCTATGGAGATACTGCTGAAGTTACTGAAGAATGGGAAAACAATATGTATGGGCCTGGATTCGCACTAGGATACGGTAATTATAGAAAGGAAGAATATAAAGGTAGGATGTTGACTCCAGCGAATCAACAGAACATTAACCCAAAAACAATAAGACATATTGTTGGAGTTCCTAATCATATTAGAGCATGGCGAAGATCTACTTATTTTGAAATCGGAGGACATAACAGGAGTTTGACTGTTGTTGATGATTATGAATTAATAGTTAGAACATTCTTAAAAACAATAATGTGTAAGATACCTAAATTAAGTTATATTCAATTCTTATATAGTAATGAAGGTCACAGGAACACGCATGATTTATCTAGAGCAGATATTCAAAGAAGAACTAGGACAATTGCTGACTATTATAATATACAAATAAAGGAACGTTTTGAGGAACTCGGAATCCATGACTGGGCATATGAGGAGAATCCAAACTATCCGATACACGCAGAATCCCGATTCGGAAAAGAAGAAGGTGTTGCTAATATAACATATCAAGAATAATGAGCTATCCATACGACGCAAAGCAAAATGAAGCAATATCACACTACTGGTTTGCAGAGGGTTTTTCATCTGAGGAACTCAAATTAATAGAAGACGGTGTTGCTGTATTACCATATATGAGGGGGACTGTTCATTCAAAAAATGCGCATGATAGAAAATCCAATATAAAATGGATTCCAAATCACTCAGAATGGGATTGGCTTTATTATAAATTAATGAGATTCGCTGATATTGCTAATGAGGAAATGTGGAAGTTTGATTTGAAATCCGCCGGCGAATTAATACAATATACTGAATATGATTCTGATGAGTTAGGTAAATATGACTGGCATCAAGATATTGGATTAGGGGACACTTCTTCCAGGAAAATATCAATAACAGTACAGTTATCAGATTCAAACGAATATGAAGGTGGAGATCTTTGTTTCTGGCAAGGAGGACCTTCTCTAGAGGAGAATAATATAATAGCTCCTAGAGGAAAAGGGAATGTTGTATTGTTTCCTAGCTACATCGTCCACTCGGTTAAACCAGTTACTAAAGGAACTAGAAAATCATTTGTCCTATGGTTAGGAGGAGGACATTATAAATAAAAATATGGGATATCCGAACATGAATTGTATGAATATTATAATGTATGTCCATCATATGGAGGTAGATGCTTTGTTCGATTTCATCAATGGAAGAACAAAAATACTACCTGAATATTGGATTAATCCTAAAGATTTACCAGGTAGCGTTACTGGCGGTTTTCTAGAGGTTGCCGTAAATTATGAGGTTTATACAAGGATACGTGAGGTAAGGGAACATTCTTCTTGGATTAATTTATAAACCTTTTCACATTGCTGTGTATAATACCTATATGGCAAAGAAACAACTACAAAGAAAAATCACAGTAAAGTCTCCTAAGATGGGAGGAACTTATTATTTCAGATTTGCAGGATCCGTTCTACAGGGTACTATTATAGACAAATGTGAAAGTTTACGAAAACACTACAACGAAAAATATTATACATTCCTATCAGACGGTACTACTAAAGGAATATTCAACAAATATCCCGTGTCAATCCGTGACATAGGATCAAACATTAATGACGTAAAATATTAAATATGTATAATTCAAGCGAACTAAAGGGAATGTTATTTATTGATATAGAAACATGCTCACAACATAAAACTCTTGCAGATTTAAAAAATAATGCACATGAAGGTCTATATGATCTTTGGGTAAAGAAAGCGGAAAGTATTCGTAAATTCGAAGAAGGTAATGATGATTTAGATGATTCTGTTCTTTACGAAAAATGTGCAAGTATTCATGCTGAATTTGGAAAGATTAATACAATTTCAATAGGTCAAATTGCGTTTGATGAGAATGGGATCCCTTTTGATTCTAAAATCAAATCGTTTTATGGAGAAGACGAACATACTTTATTAGAGGAATTTAATAATACTATGAGAGCGGTCTTCGCTAAGAATCCTAATGTAAAATTAATTGGACATAATATAAAGAAGTTTGATATGCCATGGATTGTTAAAAGATCCCTGATCAACGGACTTATAGTACCTCACCAATTCCACTTCCAAAAACAAAAACCATGGGAAAACTGTCTATTAGATACCTATGAGATCTGGAAGTTTGGAGGATATAATAGCTCATCACTTGATTTGATTTGTAATCTATTTAATATACCGTCACCTAAAGATGCAATGAAAAACTATGAGGTTTCTATGCATTATTGGAATGGCAATATAGAGAACATTATGAAGTACTGTGAAGGAGATGTTAGAGCAACAATGAATGTTATGTTAAAAATGTCTAATATGGATATTATTTAAAAATAAATGAAAGTTTTTTCACCAGGATTTTTTTATATCAATTAAAAGTGTTATATTTACTTATAACTAATAAACAACAAAATATGGAATTCGAACATGACGATTACGAAGAATTTGAAAACGTAACACCTAGTACCGAAGAGCTAGAACACTTGGTTAACCTCAAGGACCGCCTTGCACGTGCGAACTACGAAGCTATAATCAAACATGGAATTGACACGGATAAAACAGGTGATCCCGATATGATTCTGAGCATTATAAAAGAAACATTGTTTTACTTTCAGGAATTGGAAGAATATGAGAAATGTGCCAGGTTAAAAAAAGAGATAGAATTGTTTCAATAACATTTTAAGATATATAGTACATCATGACAGAAGAACAAGTAGAAAGAATCGCAGTAGCATTAGAAAGCATCGCCCAATTAATGGACAATGCACAGAAGAGAGATATTAATTTTAAGAGAAATCAAATTAAAGAATCTAACAAATCTAAGAAGCCTGCTAAAATACAAAGACCAGCTCCAACTAAAAAAGACAAATAGTAATGGACTACTATGAGATTCTTGGAGTAAAGCAAGGGGCAACGCAAGTTGACATTAAAAAAGCATACAGAAACCTTGTAAAAATACATCACCCTGATGTAGGAGGATCTGAGGATAAATTTAAAAGCATATCACAAGCATATGATACTTTAAATGATTCTCAAAAAAAACAAGCATACGACCATGCTAATAGTAAACAACATACTAGATTTGACAGTTTTTTTAATAATTTTGAAGGAGACTTTTCAAATATGTTCAATGATGCCTTTAACCAGAATGCAAAAGGGCAAGATATTACTATTAGAATTAGATTAACACTTGAAGAAGTATTTCATGGAACATCGAAATATATAGATACTGGAGAGAACAAATTCAATATTAAAATACCAAAGGGAATACATGAAGGTGCTAGATTAAAATTAAGAGGGAAAGGAGCATCGCATCCTGTAAATTCCTCAGCACAAAGGGGAGATGTTATTCTAATAATGAATATAATGCCTGACCATGAAATGATTGTAACTAACAATGATATTTGGTTAGATTACAACATACCATTTTATGATATGCTACTTGGAGGAGATTTTGAAGTGAAGACTAAAGTTAACAGTGTTAGGATAAAGGTCCCTAAGAACTCATTTGATGGTAAAATACTGAGAATAGTTGGGATGGGATTCCCGATATATAATACTAATAAGTATGGTAACCTAATGGTGAAGTTAAGAGCATCAAACGTTACATTAAACGAAAAGCAATTAGAATACGTTCAAAAAATTAAAGAGTTAGAAAATGCATGATCTAGATGATACATACGACGATTCAAATCATATCGAGAACCTAAGAGAAGGTTCTAAAGCGACTATGATGAATATGATATACAATGCAGTGATTAATGACGAAGATCGTGCAATCAAAAGTAGTACAGATACTGTTGAGAAAATAGAGGCACTAACTAACATATTAAATTTCTTCAAAGGATGTGAAGAATATGAAAAATGTTCTAATATTAAAAAAATCATTGATAGAATACAATGTTAATAATCAAAGTAGAAAAAGGAAATATAGAAAAGGCTTTAAAGTCATTCAAATATAAAGTAAATAAAACTGGGCAAACTAAAGATCTCAGAAAAGGCAAAGAATTCTCCAAGCCGTCCGTTCTAAATCGTAAAAAAATGCAGAAAGCAAAATACGTAGAACACAAATTTAACAAACAAGAATAGCATTTGATAATATAATATCATTATACTTTTTTTCATATTATGGTAGTATCTTCGGGTACCTCCTAATATATAAAACTATAGTGGCAGAGTAGAAAAATAAAACAATCAAATGAAAGATATTCTAGGAGAAGACAGAGACTCTTTAATGAGATCTTCGTATTATACAATAACACGTAATTTCACAAAAACTGTGAACCGATTTGTCGTTTTCAAAGAAGGAAATGATATTATCGAGATACCTCATGGTATCGGGCAAAGAAGCGAATTCTTAGATATATTAGTTCAATATTTCGAAGGACTTGAAGAGTATGAGAAGTGTGACAAATTAATGAAATTGAAAGAACTTGTTACAATGGCAGGGGATTAAACATAATAACTATATAATATATGAAGAAGAATTCTGAAAACACAAACGGCAACGATAACAACAGAATCAACCGAAGTAGAGTAATTATTAAACCAACAGATATAACAGCACAATTACGACAAACTCAAAAAGCGTATTTACAAAACATACTAGAGAATGATATAACATTCTGTACGGGCCCAGCAGGGACTTCAAAAACATTTACCGCATGCTATGCTGCTCTAAAGCTATTTGCAGATGGTAAAATCAAAAACATTATTTTATGTAAGCCTATCCAAGAGGCTGGCGAAAGTTTAGGATTTCTTCCAGGTGATATCAGTGAAAAGATAGATCCTTATATGCAATCTTATATCTCTAACTTAATTAAAATAGTTGGAGTAACTTTAACAGAACAATTAGTACAATCCGAAATTATACAATTTAAACCTTTAGCATTTATGAGAGGGGACACTTATGATGACGCCCTCATGATACTTGATGAGGCTCAGAATGCAACATTTAAACAGTTAATGTTATTTGTTACAAGAATGGGAAAGACATCTAAAGTGATTATAACAGGGGATGTTAGTCAATATGATATTTCTAAAAAGACGGCAGGTCTAGAACCGTTTACTGAATTAATGGAAGGTATCAGAGGAATAGGACACCATAAATTTACCCAAAAAGACATAGTAAGGGCTAAAATACTTATTGATGTAGTTAAAAGATACGATAAGTGGAAATTAGACAATGAATAAGTAAACTATTCCAGATATTTGAGTATAATATCTAAATAATCATTCATATGTCTAAACAGATTTTACTTAAAGGCTCTCATAATAACGATAGAACAATTATCGAAGTTGGCCTTGACGAAGCAGGAAGAGGAGCATTATCAGGTCCAGTTACAGTAGCTGCTTGTATAATGCCCCATAACTTCCAACACCCATTAATTAAAGATTCAAAACTACTTAACGAAAAGGAACGAAAACTAGCACGTGAAATCGTTTTAGATAATGCTATTGCATTCCATGTAGAACATGTTGATGTTGAATATATTGAAAACACTAATATTCTTAGAGCTACTTTAGAAGGGATGCGAAGATGCCTTGCTAGTTTAGATAAAAACAATAATCCGTTTGATTTTATATTAGTAGACGGCGACGTATTTCATGGATTTGATGGAAGACCATTTGAAACAGTTATAGGTGGAGATAATAAATACACATCAATTGCAGCTGCTTCTATTCTTGCAAAAACAGGAAGAGATAGTTTAATGAAGGAACTTAGTGAAAAAGAAGAGTTTATGATTTATGGCTGGAATTCTAATAAAGGATATGGAACCAAACAACATATTACTGCAATTAGAGAATCAGGCCCTAATGAACACCATCGTGATAGCTTTATTTCTCATCTATTAACTACAACAGGAGAGTTGTTTTAATGAGAGGATTATTAACAGGGGTTGGTTTATTCGTATTGGGACAAGCTTTAATCTGGATTCAAACAAATGGCCAGTTTATATGGCCATGGTTCAGGAAAAATACATTTATTCTTGCAATTACTGGAGGAACTATCATAAGTTATATGTTTATATACGCTACTCGATATATTGCAGAATATTATGACGGGTCTATATGGCCAGGGAGATTTATAGGATTTGCATGTGGTATTGTAACATTCACATCTCTTACTTATATATTAATGAATGAGGGAATTACAACAAAAACCCTAATATGTTTAGTGCTAGCATTTAGCATATTATGTGTACAATTATTTTGGAAATAAGATTGGCTGCCAGTCGATTAATCAGGGACTTCGGTCCCTTTTTTTATGCAGTCTTATCTATAATGATTATAAATAACAAAAATATAGTCCTAGGATTTTCGTATATCATATAAAATGATTATATTTACTTATAACTAATAACAATCATATTATGCAAAATTACTTAAACACCAAATTACAAGCTATTAAATTAGTTGAAACTACATCAAAAACACAAAAGAAAAATGGAACTAGATGTTTCAGTGATGTTCTTATGAATGTTAATTATTTAAGTTATGCATCTGGATACGTTAGAAGATCTTATACTCATACATCATATTATACTAAAAGCAAACAACGCGTAATTTATCAATTAAATAAACAAAAGTTGGTAAAATCAGAGTATGGTAACTATATGAATACTACAAGAGTATTAGAACATAACCCTGATATAAGATTAGAAATTATTATTAAGTCAGTTGCTAATTACCGCAACAATAAAAATCTTATGTATCTAAAATAAACAGATTTATATTTTTTTATATCAATTAAAAGTATTATATTTACATATAACTAATAAACATCAAAACATGGGAAAAGCAGACTACGGATATTGTTGTATTAATTTAACTCTCCAAAAAGAAAAAGATATTAAAATAGGTAGAAGTATGATCAAACGTACATTTACTGCCAAAGGTATAAAATATGCAAGTGAATTAGCTGAAGCTAACCTTCGAGATCTTATTGAAATTATAAAGTGGAATCATTCACAAGGAATTACAATGTATCGAATGAGTTCTAGTATGTTTCCTTGGATGAGTGAATACGAATTCAGCGAAATGCCAAACTATACAGTTATTAAAAACCTACTTAAAGGTGCAGGTACTTTAGCAAGATCATACGGCCAAAGATTAACGTTTCATCCTGGTCAATTTTGTGTGCTAGTAAGCCCAACTCCTAAAGTTGTTGTAAGTGCTATCAATGAATTGCGTAAGTCTGGTGAAATCATGGATTTAATGGGATTTGCTAGAGATCATAACTCTGCTATGAATATACATGTTGGCGGTTCTTACGGCGATAAAGAATCTGCAATACAAAGATTTATAAATGTATGGCCAAGTTTACCTGAAACTGTTAAAACAAGATTGGTTCTAGAAAATGATGACAAGCCTTCTCAATACGGCGTAGAAGATTTATATAGAATATTCGAATCATGTGGCACTCCAATTACATTTGATTACCACCACCATAAATGTTATGAAGATCCAATGCCTGAAAAAGATGCATTAGAATTATGTGCTAAAACATGGCCAGCTGGTATTCGTCAATTATGTCACTATTCTTCTTCAAAAAAATTACATGAAGATGATTCAGTTATACTAAGAGCCCATGCTGATTATATTTATGAAAAAATTGAAACTTATAACATGGATATTGATATAGAACTAGAAGTTAAAGCAAAAGAATTAGCTTTAATCAAATACAGAAAAGAATTCATGAATGAGCTAATTTTACCGTAATATATAACAAATGAAGCAAATCATATCATATAACCAGTTTCTCAATGAATCTAAGTCAAACAAATTCATTGATTCAATATTATCAGCAATAGAACCAAACATCCTTAAAATGATTAATGATGTCGAACACTATTATGTTAATGAACTTAAAAGATCGTTTTCTAAATTAGATGCAGAAAGCACTAGATTAGATATTACTTACAATTTAATAAGATCTTTAGAAAAATATACATTACCAACAGATACTCTTATAGATATTAATACAACAAGAGGAAGAAACGGAACGGTTAAAATTAGTGCAAATGTACAAAGGGACGATAAATCACACAAGATATCGACTGATGTTATAGTTGCAGGTGGATTTATTCAAGTAAATCACTATAGATATATCACAAAAACTACATTACCAAAAACAGGAATGAGCGAAATGACTAAGATATATTTAGCAAAGATCAAAAAGTTATCTAAACTTGATAAATTAAATAAAGAAGTTAATAGATTGCAAGTTAGGGTAGATAAATTTACAGCTGATTTATTAATTAATACTAAAATGACAGACACTGCGATCTGGAAAGATCTATTATCAAGCGGGGAATATAAGGAATATACTTGGAAAGAGGTCGTTGGTAATGGTGCAGATAAGAATTATGATTTTGATGAAAGCTTATTCGATACAAAACAACTAGAACGTAAGAATAGTGTGATTGCTAATTGGAAATATTTTAAAATAGAATCAAAGGAAGATAATATTGCCAGAACTAACAAGGAAATTATCAAGTTACAGGGTAAAATAGAAAAGGAATTATAATGTCCCTTATTTTACCTTAAAGTTAATAAGATAATATAGATATATAATCTATAATAAAAAAACAATTAAAACATATTATGGCTAAATTAAAAACATTTGAACAGTATGTTTCTGAGAAGGAAACGGGATCTGTTGATCAAGAATCAGCTGGCAATGAAGTTGAAGAAGGTAATGCCTTTGGCGATGCAGTAGCTAAAGCTAAAAAAGCTGGTGAAACTGAATTTGAATTTGAAGGAGAAACTTTCAAAGTTGAAGAAGCTGAAGCGACTATTGAAGAAGATGGAACATCTATTGAAGAGGATACATCGACTATTGAAGAGGAAGAAGTTGAAGAAGGTAATGCATTTGGAGATGCTGTAACTAAAGCAAAAGAGGCTGGTGAAACTGAATTTGAATTTGAAGGAGAAACTTTCAAAGTTGAAGAGGCTGAAGCAACTATATCTGAAGCAGTTACTAAAGTAAATGCGTCAGGGTATATCAAAGCGGGCGTGTTAGGGTATAATGATCAATTTATAGGGAAAAGATCTTTATCTTATACTTTATCATCTGAATTAGGACTTGATTCTAAGAACGAATATGGCGGTGGAGATTGGATCGGATTTGATCATGTTTCTATGTATGCCTCTGGTAAAAACCAAGGAACTGTCTTAGCGGATGCTCTAACTGGTAAATATACTTATGAAGAATTAAAAGCTAAAGCAGCCGATCATTTCGGTATTAAAGAATCTGCAGAAGTTATCGAAGATTCTGAATTAGAAGATACTGAAAAAAAAAGTAAAGACGACACTGTAGCTGTATCTGAAATGCTGGAAAAGTGTTATGAATCTTGTAAAGAAGAAGCAATGCTTTGGAAAGACGATGCACATGATTCACATACTGTAGAATCTTACATGGCTGAGAATGCTGCATTGATTGCTACATTAGCAGTTTCAGCATTAAAAGAAATGAATACTGAATATTCAACTGAAGCATTTGAAGCAGCTTGCAATAAAATGGTCGAGTCTTATACGACAAAGATCACGGAATTAAAAGAAACTGAATTATCTGCTGATGCATCTGACATAGAATAATCAAAATAATTTAAATTTATTAATAAAAGCTCGGATAATCCGGGCTTTTTTCGTAAACAATCCTAAATTAAACTGTATAAATATTATTATAATATATTAATATGCCAAAGATACCAATAGAATTAGTTTACATGCAAACAGCTTACCAGTTTTCTAAACTGAGTTATGCTGAAAGACGAAAAGTAGGATGTATTATTGTAAAAGATCATCAAGTTATTTCGTTTGGATATAACGGAATGCCACATGGTTTCAACAATGTTTGCGAGGAACTATTAATCACTAGACGATATTATGAAAACCCTGATATTGCCGTTGATTTAATGGATCAAGGATATTCCTGCGATAATGGAGTATGTGTCAAAGAATCTCAAGTTACCAAGCCTGCAGTTCTACATGCTGAATCTAATGCAATTATGAAAGTTGCAAAATCAACAATGAGCTGTTTAGGTGCAGAGTTATATACAACAACATGTCCGTGCTTTGGTTGTGCCAAGTTAATTATACAGGCTGGGATCTCTAAAGTATATTACACTGAAGATTATAGAGATATGAGTGGGGTGGAACTACTAGAAACTGCAGGTATATTAGTTGAACAAGTAAATGCATGGAATGGGATTTAATAAGAGATTTGTACCTGAATTAGAAGACTTAAAAAGGAGAAGAATATCCCTAGGTGACAATATGTTCTTTAAAATATACATAACGAGCCCTGATACTGTGATAGGTTCTATTGAATCAATAGATTATATAGATACATTCGCGAGAGAACATAGATCTCTTCTAGATTCTAAAAATAAACAAAAGTAATATTATTGATATAAATAATAAATAAATAAAAAATGACAGCAGTGCAAGAAAATATAGAGCAATACCAATGGATCAAAGGAGATAATTTTGGTACAATAGTGAGTGTTGAATCGACTGATTCAGAATTCATAAACTTCACAGATGGTTCGAGAGTGTTTAAGGCAATTCAATCTGAATTTTTAGAGAAAATAAATGATGGTGTAATTCCCTTACCAGGCGCTGATAAGGCGAATATGATGCTTAACCAGAATACTAAATCAACAATTAAACAAGTATCTAGCATATCACAACCAGTCCAAAAAACTACCCCAGTAAAAGAGGAATCAATAATGGGTAAAATGATATCGAAGATGAGTAAGAAAAATGTAGTTAATGTTCCTATTCAAATCAATCTTAATATACCAACCCCTGAATTATATTCTATATTAAGTGGTGGAATGGAAGAAGGAGATTTGAATGAGGAAATTATGGAAGTTGCTCTTAGTCAAATTCAAATTGAAAAATTACAAGAATATATAAAAGGAAATGTAACCATGTTTCTTTCAGAGTACTACCAGTCATAAATTAATTCAGATAAATATTAATATCAACTAACACATATACAAAAATGGGTAAAGGAACAACGAGTGCAAGAAAACAAAGAAGACAAAGTTTCAGTGACGCTGGATTTTTAAAGATTAAGAATCAATTTGGATTTTTCTCGCCACAGGCAAGAGCTTGGTATGATAAAATGAGGGAAGATGGTAAAAGTTCAATGGAAGCCAACACTAACCGAAACAACGATGCTATTTCAGATCAATTACAACTTAAATTAAATGCTGTAAAGGAAACTTGGACAGAGATTGGATATAATGCTGAAGAAGTGTTAAAACTAGAAGAAGCATGGACAATTCAAACAATAAGAGACAAAGAAACACTTAAAGAAGATAAGAAATTAATCAAATCTTTAAGAAAAGAAGCTCAAGAATCTCTAGCAGCAAGAAGGAATGCAGCAAATTAATCTACAGTTAGCAGATAACGGCGTTATTAAGACCGTTAATGATGATAACATAAACGGTGGAGGTGAGGTTTACGAATCTACTACTGTTTACGAATTTAATTCTATTGCAAACAAAATAAGGTTTGTTGAGGAATTGAGTATTGACATCGGATTAGAGTTTGGTAATTCAAAGTCTAAAACACAAATTCAAATTGGGAGCGAATGGGGAGAATCATATAAGCCAACCAATAAGGAAATTGATTTTAAAATAAAGAATTTCCTAGCTCGCATAAAGAACTTGGAGAAATTAAAGAATGGATAATTTAACAATAGAATGTATTTGGTATCAGTCGAAGAGGGATTTTAATAAGTTCGTGAGATCTATTGAAGACCCACAGTTGACTGTTATCGATTATTCTATTATTAAAAATAAGCTGATTAAAGCAGATCCATACCACAATGAACCTAACAGCTTTGTTATAGGTTTAAATATAATGAGTTCTTTTAAGAATACAATAAACTCAGAAAAGAAAACAACAACAACAATAGTATATTCATTTAGTAATCTAGAACAAGATACCGTCAATAATTTCAAAGAGATGGTTTCAAAACAAACAGATAGAGAAATTGAATTTGTTTTGAATATATTACATACAATAGATACTCCATGCAATATGACATTAGATCAATTTGATCGTGTTAATTATATAAATAATGATTAGACATCGGCTATTTAGTAAAGGTGAATATATACATGCTCTTATATCTAACACTAGATATTCAAATATAGTTTTCCCGGTTAGGGCATTGATATATGATGTACATTTTGATGATACAATGCCTAAATACCAGGTTAGGATCGTTAAATTTTATGATGACATTAATTTTCTAAAGAGATATTTCTTTGGTATGAACTTCGAGAAAAACTTCACAGGGGGTTCTACTAAATTTCGATTCAATAGAACAGGAATCAAAAATAAAGAAGAACTTCAAAAATACCTAGACGCTAATGCAGAAACATATATGATTACTGTGGATTCTGTGATGTGTACTCGGTCATTTAATCAAATAAACGAACTTTATCTAAATATACAAGATTTCTTAATTGAAAAAGAGATTAGGGAGCTATACGAGAGAACCTCGCGTGGTTCTTATTCTAAGGGTAAATATTATTACGAATCTAAAGGAGTCTTTGAGGCACATCTTAAAAAGTTCCTAGGGAACAGAGCACCTGATGATTCAGAATTCTACAACAAATTATTATTCAGGCCAATGGGACCTGACTACGATAATCTAAAAGGCTAGTCAATTAATCTTAATATATAGAGTACTACGTATAAAACAATAGTATAACATATATGGGATTTAGTGTAAATGGACTAGTAAATAATAGCAGCAATGAGATTCTTAAGCTCGGTGAATTAGGTTCACAGGCTGTAAAAGACGGACTGAACAATTTATTTGATTTGGAAGATCCGGTCGGAGTACATGCTCTTATAAGAGATAAAAATAAAGGTAATTCTCTAAAGTCATCTGATGATGAGGATAGTAGCCTGAATTTAGCAGGAGTACATACTACAATAACTGCAGAAAACAAGAAAGCACCTTACGGAAATACGTTGTATATTGACGAAAATGATTCATATGAATATAAGTCAAAGGATGCAACAGGCGCAGATAAAATAACGCAAGTAGGTCCTAGACCATACTCTGTATTTAATAAGTACTCTTTAGTTAATTTCAGAGGTACTATATTAACACCCGAGGGAGCAAGTACTGCTGGTAAGAGTGAGTTTTTTAATAAAATAGAGAAAAAATCTCTAGTTAACCCAACAGCATCTAGGATTATTGAATTAACTGGAGCAGTTGCTAAAAACTCAGGGTATAGATATCAATATTCTGATTTTGCAATGGCAAGATACTTCGGAAAGATACCTAACAATATGATGGTAACTCTTAGGAGATTCGCTTTCCCAGCGCCTGATGATATAATAAGTCCTGTCGGTTTATCAGGAGAGTCTTTACCTCAACCCGATATTGCACGAGCAGTTACATGGATGGGAGAAGCCCCTGGTAATGCATTGTCTGATATTTTAAACTTTTCACATGGATTTGGATGGAAAGAGGCTGAGGCTGAGGTACAAACACTACAATCAAAACAAGGTAAGAAGTCTGGGTCAGTTGGCGCATTCATACAAGGTGATAGATTATTAAGTGCAGCTGCTAATGCAAAGGACGGAGGTACTGCGTATAGCTTAGCTGTTAAAAATGCAAATGCAGGATATGACGCTTTTAGTGAAACTTATCCTAATCACGTGTTTGGACCACTTAACGTAATTAAAAAGGTATTAGTCAGGGAACAAGGATTAAATTTTGATCAGGAATTCAAACTTAAGTTTGAATATGAACTAAGAGATCTAGGAGGAGCTAATCCTAAGATATTAATGATGGATCAATTAGCAAATATACTAGCACTTACATATAACAATGCGCCTTTTTGGGGTGGGGATGTTAGATATATTGGGGATGGCTCTGTTAGTAAACCTCTGGGAGATATGGATATGTTAAAAGGTGGAGATTATGTCGGGTTTATGAAATCTGTTGTTAGTGATGTTACTGGGTCTAATAGTGGTAATGTAATAGATGATTTAGCTGCAGGATTTAAGGATGCAATAGGAGGTGGTATTGAAAAAACCTTAAAGAGTGTTCTTGGTGGAGGATTGATGAAAATGTTCAACTCACCGCAAGGTGGTCAATCTATTAATGCTTTATTAACAGGGGATCCTACTGGACAATGGCATGTTACTATTGGTAATCCATTAAATCCAATCGCGGTTATTGGTAATTTAGCATGTACTGACACTAGTATTAGTTTTGAAGGACCAATGGGAGTTCAAGATTTTCCAGAAAGGTTAGTTGTTGAAATATCATTAAAACCGGCAAGGCCTAGGGATAAAGCTGAAATAGAAAGTATGTTTAACTCAGGTAGAGGTAGATTTTACATACAACCAAAAGACGTACTTGATGTAAATGCAACTACTAATGTTAGTCCATATGGTAAGGCACAGACAACTATAGTTGACGGAGAAATGAAAAAAATTGTGAACGGATAATATGCAATATAAATTTATAAATAATAAGAGGATAAGCGAAGATTCAGGTAAATTAATATTAACCGAACCCGTTATTCTTTTTCCAGAAACAATACAAACAATAGCGACGCATATTGTTAGTTCTGATGAAACGTGTAGAATTGATTTAATATCATCTTTATATTATAACAACCCTAATTTCTCAGAATTAATTTTAAAATTTAATAATATATCGAATCCTTTTTCAATAACAGATGGAGATATATTAAACATACCAGACCATAAGGCTTCATTGTTATCTTGGAAATCTATAAAAACTGAAGGATCGGACACTAGTGTGAAAGATCAATTCATGGACACTAAGAGATTAACGGTTAAGGATGCGAATAGAGTAGCTTATTTAAAAAAGAAAGCGTCTCTTAAAGCAAATGGATCTACTCAAATATTACCGCCTAATATTTTAAAGGATGGTGATAGTAATATGAATATCGACGGAGACGTTATTACAATTTAATATGGGATTAGGAAGTAAAATATTAACGAGAATAGAACCTACAATAGAGCTTGATAAATTAAAATTCAAGTCATACGGGGAAAAGGAAGGTGAAAATCCAGGGGATAGTAATACATCAAAGGATATGGGAGTGGAGCACCCTCTTATAACTATAAATAAGTATAGATTCAAAAAAGATGATATTAAATCATTTGAAATAGCGCTAGAAGGCGTTGTCCCTTCAATAGAACTAACAATATTGGATAGTCGGTCACAGTTCACTGGGGATTCTTTTCCAAGAGACGGTGATGTTATTAGTGTTAGATTAGCTGCGAGAGCAAAAGATACTTATAAGGATATTAGAATTGATTTTGATATAACATCAATAGATTCACCCCCTAGGGATAATGTTTCAATCGGAAATGGTGGTGGAAAATATTCATTTAGCGGAACAATGAAAATACCGGGATTATACGCCGAGCAATGCAAATCATACGGTGTCGGAACAACACTAGAACACTTAGAGCAAATAGCAACAGATTTAAAAATAGGACTAGCAAGCAATGTCGATATAACAGACGATTCGATGAATGTTATTACAACGTATGAGCCTATTGTAGATACTATTGATAATTTAGTAAAGCACTCATACGTTAGTGATGATGCATTTCAAACGTATTGTATAGATCCTTATTATTATATTAATTATATAGATTTAAATGTACTACTGAACGCTGACGAGGGTTTTGAAGAAATGCTGGCGTCAATGGATGTTGATTTCAATGATGTATTACACCCTGACGCAAGCGAAGGTACTAATAATATGAAGTCGTCCCTTATATTGACATCACATGAAAAATTAAAAGGAACAAATTTATTTATAACTAAATACGCTTTAAAGAATAATACCGGGGAAAATGTAAAGAGTCACGGGTATAAACGAGTTCTTCAGTTTTTTGAAAATGAATCGGAAGAGGGATTAGTTAGCTTTGATGTTGAGCCATTAACATCTACTACACTTGGTGAGCTATTTGAGCCTCTCAAGGGCCGTAGGGGAGAGGAGAGATACAAACAAGAAATAAAGTATAAATATGTTGGACGTAGACATAGTGACACAGATACACTAAATACTCATGTAAATTACAACTTTGCAGAAATTCATAATAAACAGAATTTGCAAGAGCTAGATAAGATGTATTTAGAAGTAGAACTTTCAACATGGAATCCTGCAATATACAGATATCAAAAGATTCCTATTGCAATATATAATACAACAATGAACCATATCGGGATAGATACTGAAATCAAAACTAGAAAAGAAAAATTAGGGTTTGAAGCTAAGAATAAATCCGATTTCAATAATGAATTATCTGATAAATCATCAGTTGATGAATTCCTAAGTGGATTTTATATCGTAGGATCTATTAGATACACATACAAGCAATCAGATGGATTTATAAAACAACAAATGACTCTATTAAGAAGAGAGTGGCCGAGTAGGTTAAATAATTTAGAAGGATAAATACTATATGTCAGATTTCAAAAAAATAAAAGATTTTCAGAAAAGTAGCAGTAGAGGGAAATACACTCAGTATCAAGATCCTACTTACTTATCATTTCTGTTGCTATTTGATTTTTCAGATAGTGCAAACTCACCTTTTCTAGCTAAACCCGCTGAGGATTTTCTAGCGAAATTAGCGGAAGATGATGAATACTATAAAGAAAAATTAGAAGCGCTTAAGAACTTTAAAAAAGCACTTAAGATTATTAATAATGAGATGCCATGGTATTGGCAAAGTCTTTCAGGACTTGAAAAAATCCAACAATATGATCCACTTAATGGATATAGAGGGGGAGAAGATTCTAAATTAATTATAACAACACTAGAATCTATAAACTTGACAGTCTCTGGTTTAATGCACTTATATCGTAAAGCCGTGTTTGATGAAAACAGATGGAGTTACGTTTTACCTGCAAATTTACGTAAATTTAGAATGTATACTTATGTTACTGAAGTTAGATCTATAAAAAACATGACATCTCCTAAAATAGGTGGATTAGATTTAAAAGGATTTCCTAGTAACTTTAAACCGAGTATTGGTATTGAGAATAGTAATTCAGGAATATCTGGTACTGAGGGAAGGCCTTATTTTATGTTTGCTCTTAAATTTTGTGAATTTGATTTAGATTCAGGGACAACTATATTTGCAGACTTACAGAAGTCGCCAACTGACCCTGCTGCTGGTGAAATATCTATTTCATATGAAGGATTACATGATATTGAAGCTAGGGTATTGAATGGGATAATCACATCGGAATATAATGAAAACGATTTAGCCCCTGCACCTGATCTAGAGAATAAAAAGACTGACGGAATAGGTGATTGGTTAAAGGATAAGGCAGTTGAAAAAGGAGCAGCTTTTGCGGATCGAGCTATTACAGATTTAAAAAACACAGCACTTAATAAGGTTAATGAGTTGAAACAAAAAGCTAAGGATGCTACTGTTGGTAGAGCGAATGCCGCAGTTAACAACCTTTATAAGGATTTTGTAAAAGGCATAGATTCAGTAGCTAACCCTGCTGCAAACGCTAGCAATATACAAACAGCAATAACAGACAATATACACGGACTTACAGGTAATAGTACCACTATTTCTGGGGCATTAAATTCAGCCGCATCAAATTCACTTGGCAATATACACAACTAATGGCAACAGATAAAGAATTAGAAAAAGACAATATCAGGGAAACTCACTGGTTAGGGGAAGTTGTTGATAACATAGATCCGGCAAACTTAAGTAGATGTAGGGTAAAGGTGTATGGTAAGTTTGATTTATTAGAAACTGAATCTATACCATGGGCAACTGCTATGAATAGGGATTTTGTAGGTTCTCATAACGTTCCGAGGATTGGAGATATTGTAGCTGTTCGTTTTGATAACGGTAACATATACCATCCAGAGTATTGGTTTCAAATTAATCAGAACAAAGAATTAAAAGAAGATATATTAGATACTTCAGAATTACCCCATGATGTTATTAGTTTAGTATATGATGCAGACAGGAACGTTAGAATATACCACTCACCCGAAGATGGTTTAGTAATTACTAGAGGAACCGGAGCAAAGGAACGACCTTTAATACAAATTGATGAGGCGGGAATGATTAAGATATCTACAGATGAGAAGATATTTTTAGATTCTGGGAATATATTCTTAAGTAATACCGGAGAGGGAAGTGAAGACGAAACAGAGCCCGTTGTTAGGGGATTATCCTTGGAGACTTGGTTAAACAAATTATTAGATGATTACAAATCACATATGCATCCGACACCACAGGGACCTACTGGGGCACCTATTGGAATAACACCAACAATTGTTTCAAGTCTTAAGAGAAAACATATAGACTATCAACAAAAAAATAAATAATTATGGCATCATTAGTAGAAGTTGAAGCAGCCTTAGAAAAATTATCAGAGGGAGGTCCCGTTTCATTAGGAATAATACCTGTTATTAATAATATTGTAGAAATTCAAGTTAAATCTATGGAAGCTGCTATAGAAGAAGCAGCAGATGATATTGACCAAGCTAAAATAGATATAGCAGCTATGAAGGTTCAAATGAAAGAATATTTGAATACAGCTGATGCAAAGGCAGCAATAAAGGCGGAAATTGATAGTATAAAGGCATCTGCAAAAGCGGCTCATTTATCGATAATGGAAATGCCAAAAAGCATCGCAAATATGATTGCTGAAAATGTAGTTCCACCTATGATAACAGTCCCACCGGCTCCTGCGAATCCTGCAACAATGGCATTGAAGGTTTTAAAGGCAAGATCTGATTTTAAAACTTTAATAGAAAGCATAGGTAAAATATTAGCTGATTTATTTAAGTCAGCTCTTAAAATCAAGTTTGAATTACCGGACGCTATTGTCGAAATGGTAAATACTCTTGCAGCGATAAAGAACACAGTCCCATAGTATACCGATAAAACACGTATATATAATAAAACAATAATTACTAACTACTTAAATAAAAAACAATGTCAGAAGACGTTAAAACAAAGAGATTAAGAATGGTTGACAATCAACCTGAAACTCAAACAATTAAAAAAACCGCAGATAAACTTGCATATCTAGAAAACCAGAATGTTGCCCCGGAATTATTCGATTGGGACGCGCATGAAGCAGGTTGCCCTTCTAGATCAAAGAAATTTAATACCAAGCTTAAAAACATGGGAGGACATAATGTCTATTCGCATGAACCATATGCTCAAGACTTTTTAGACTTGTTAAATGGATATGAAAGCACTAAACAACCTCAGATGCAAATCGAAGTTGGGCAGATATATACAGGTACTATTTATAGTATAAACCAGGAATGGGTCTCTGTTGATGTTGGTTATCGTGAAAACGTATATGTTAATGTCTTGAAAGAAGATGTTAGCGTTAGAGATCAGTTTGTCGCAAATGCTGAAGTAAAGATTCAAGTTCTTCAGATGGGAGATACTAAAGGATATGTATTAGGATCTATTAGTGCAGGGATTAAATCAGCAGTAGCGGCTGAAATAATGGAATCTATCGAAGGAGCAAACACAGGTTATATGGGAACAGTATCTCAAATGATCCCAGGCGGAGGTTACATTGTTAGTATTCAAGGAATAGAATGCTTTATGCCAGGTTCTCTTGCTGGAATTAATAAATTAGTAGATTTTGAATCTATTGTAGGAACTGACATGTATGTTGTTCCAGTTAGTTTCTCAGAAAAGAGAGGAACTATTGTAGTATCTCATAGAGAATACTTAAAAGCAATGATCCCTACTAGAATTGAGGAATTAAAAGAAAATCCTAATCAGGAAATAACTGGAAACGTAACAGGTTCTGCTAAATACGGAATCTTTGTAGAATTTAATGAGTGTTTAACTGGTATGATTCATGTGAATGATCTAACACCAGAGATATTAAATGCGCATAAAGCAAGAGAAGTTAAACCGGGAGATGAAATAAACTTCAAAATCAAAGAGGTTGTTTCTCATGAGAAAATTATCTTAACACAAGTTGATGCAAAACCAGTAGTTGATCTATGGGACGGAATCACTGACAGAATCAAAACCCCGAGTGAGGTTGTTGGAACTGTAAAAGCTGTAAAAGATTACGGAATCTTTGTAGATATTGAAAAGGGAGTTGCTGGATTATTGCATATTTCTGAACTTGTCGATATTGATTTAGAAGATATTAAATCAGGAGATCAAATAACAGTACAAGTTACTAGAATTGATGCTGAAACTAGAAAGATCTTTTTAAAGATCTAATAAGTATACATATTTTTATAGAAAAGAGCCCTCTCATTATGTTAGGGCTCTTCTTGTTTATATTCATTATAAATAGGATGTTTTTATGAAAATAAGTGCTCTAAAGTTTTTTTATATGACATAAAAGTGTTATATTTACTTATAACTAATAAACTAAAATATATGTCAACAGAATTTAAAAAATTAAACTTTAAAAAAACAGCATGGGGAACATTTAACGCTGCTCGCTCTTTCGATAATGGATTGATATTGAGTGTATCGTGTGGTAAGGGAATATACAGTACCCCTAGAGAGAACATGGATTCAGAAAAAGATTTCTCTTCTTTCGAGATTGCGATATTCCATGAGGATCATTCACAATTTCTCACTTCAATATTAGATAATCACGAAGATGATGTTATTGGATGGGTATGTCGAGATGATATTGATGATATTATTAAATTGATAAGTAACATATCTGATAAAGAAGTATTGGATTTTATAAATAATAGTGAAATATTTAAAGCACATAAAATATGATTGAAGTATTAGAATGGATTTTTGCAAGTGGTTGGAGATTCTTAGGGGTTGTCGTTTTAATAAACGTATCAGGAGCCGCTATAAAAGGCATAATAACAATAAACAGAGATAATGATTAGAAAGAAAATACACAAGCATCAAGACACTCCGATAGTTATAGATTTAACAGGTCCTGATGGAAATGCGTTTGCATTACTTGGATTTGCTAAAAGGTTCTGTATGCAATTAGATAAACCATATGAGGAATTACTTGAGCAAATGACAAGTGGAGATTACGAGAACTTAATTAAAGTATTCGATGATGCATTCGGTGATTTTGTTATATTAGAAAGATAGTTTCAATATTATCATAATATAACTTGAATATATAAACTAACTTAAGTTTAACATATATTCGAGAATGAACACATTTAACGACTCAGAAGTACTGAAAAATTGCCTTGTCGGCGTAGAATTCGAGTTCTATTCAAATCTACCAATTGATAAAACAGCAAAAGAACTTGCGACTTTATTAAACAAAAAGATTAGAGTAGAGAAAAAAGCGCACAGTGACTTTGAAGTTACTTCCGACGAGTTTAAAATAGAACCAGATATGAGTGGTGGGGAAAAGCTAATGGAGCTTGTTACCGGGCCACAAGAATATTATTCTGCAAGATTAATGATTATCAATGTTTGTAAATGGATCGAAGAAAACGGTTACACAAACGATAGATCATCAATTCACTTGAACTTATCATTTGATAAAAACAAAATAGAAGATAAGTACCGCATCTCTAAAATGAATGTACTTAAATTTATACTTGACTTTAAAGAAGATCAAGTATTTAAATTCTTTCCAGAAAGAAAAGATTCAGCGTATGCTAAATCTGTCAAATTTGTCTTACCAAAAACAGGCATGAGTTTCTTTAACGGAGAACATATACACTCACAGAACTTCATATATCCTGATTCAAAATACTACGGAATCAATTTTGATAAAAGACATAAGAACTATTTAGAGTTCAGATATATTGGTGGAGAAGATTGGGAAAAGAAAACTTCAACAATACTACACATGCTAGATCAATTCCTAATGCAACTTTGGAATTCGACTGGAGATAAACATTTCACGCCACTTAATGCTTTAGAATTAAAGAGAATACTTTCTGAGAACCAGAGAATTATAGATTCTAGGAAAGATTGGAGATTTATAGAGAAGGAATGGAATGATGTACAATTCACAGTTGACTTAACAAAGAATCCTCAAATATTAGATTTACATTGGGTTAATATCAAGGAAAGAGTAATGAAACTATTCACGCATGGAACTTTAGTCAAAGGACATATAAATTATGATACTGATACAGGTAAAGTACAGGTACAGGATGGGGAGCTAAGATATTGCGTAGAACTAGAAAGATATGATTTTATAAATTGTCACATTAGAGGGGAATTGCTCCACTGTGATTTATTTAGATGTGAAATTGAGGGATCTGATTTACAATACTGTAGTTTTTATGATAACTGTGAAGTTAACTCTTCAAAAATCAAAAGTAGCTATATTCACCAAAGCGTCACAGTAAAAGATGGTTATATATATGGTGATGGAATATTAAAAGGTTCAATGATAGGTGGAATCTTTAGAGAAGGAAGATATGACTTAGAGCAAGCAAGATTTAAAGATACTGAAAAGATCTTATATAAAGAAGTTTAAAAATAATAATAAAAAATGAGTAATATATTTGTAGGCAAAGAAGAATGGTTAAGTAATCCACAATTTGGTAGTGACTGTTTTAATGAATTCGTTTCAGAATTAGCTGAGGATGTTACAGGGTCTTGTATGATTCCGATGAATTTACCAAAAAAAGAAGTTCAAAACATCGTTAAAAGAGCAAAGAAATGGTTTTATAAAAACTACGAGTATTCGGTTAAAGAAAGCTTGGTTGTATTACCAGTCGCTTTATTTTCTTCTGAATATTTCAAAGCAAATAGATCTATCACACTACCAGGACCTGATGTAACCACAGGAGGAAATGAAATCTATTCCGTATATGGATGTGCAGAAACTGGATCAAGATGGGGAGGATCATCAGACGTTAATTTCTCTCAAGGAGATTTTTCAACAGAAAGAATGATGATGCAGGGAATGTCTGGAGGAGCTTCAACAGCAGCAGGCGCAGAAAACTTACAAGCATATGTTATTAATGAAAGTTTCTATGATCTTGCGAGACAGATTATAGAAAACCCAATTAGTTTTCAATATAGTCAATTAACACATGAATTAAAATTCACGGGAGGAACTCCGGTTAAGAATGTTATATTAGAAGTTTATGAAACGATTCCTGAATGTGCGTTATTTAGTGATGAAGCATTTTTTAGATATTGTGCTGCTAAAATCAAAATATCATTAGGGCAGAAATTAGGTATCTTCGGATTTACATTACCTGGAAATGTTACAGTAAACGCAGATCTTATTCAAGGAATGGGAGAGGGAGAATTAGAAGCAGTTATTGAAGAAATAAAGAGTGATGAAGGAACCGATTGGATGATGCATTCTTAAACGAATATATAATTATATGGAATTTTACATTAAAGATATAGGTGAACCTAACTATAAACCAGATGCTATACAACAAGATGCTGAACTAGGAATGCTATTGACTCAGATCGAGACCATGCTTTTTACTAGAAAGGGTGAAGTATTAGGATCTCCTGATTTTGGAGCAAACCTAGAAGATCATGTATATGAATTAAGGTATAATGATTACCAATTAAAAAAAATAATAGACGAACAGTTGAATGCATATGTGCCTTTGTCTAGAAAATATAACGTAAATGTTACTGTTGAAGTTGTTGAAGATACAACGCACCATGTAATGTTCTTAGATATTACCGTAGATTCTAGATTTCAACTAGGAGTTTACATATAAAATTATAAAAACAAACAATGGCTGAATTTAAATTTTTAAATACAACTAGAATCAAAGCAAATGAAATGATCTCCGATACGAGGTCATATATTTCTCGTATATATGGTAGAACCAACGAGTTATTTACAACTGCTTCGCCGTTCTCGCAAATACTAGATGTATTATCTGAAATTACTAAACTGATTTTCTTCTATATAGAAGATTCAACAGTAGAACAAAACATATTAACCGCACAGAATCCAGAATCTATATATGGATTAGCTAGATTAGCCGGTCATGATTCTTTTAGAGGAGCAAGTGCATATGGTGAAATAAAACTAAGATTAAATACGTCAGCAAGTGCTGATATTTCAGGAGATGCTCTTAATATATCTAAGAATTCAGTAATTAAGTGTACTTCTAACGGGTTAGAATATATTCTTAAAACCAACAATGATCAATTTAGAATTGAAAAAAGTAATTCTGAGTATATTTATATACCAATAACACAAGGTAAAATAGAATCACAGACAGTTACTTCTCTTGGTGAAAAATTACAGTCTTTTAATATAGTTGTAAAGGGTAACACAGATCATCACTCGCCTAGAGTTAGTGTTAATAGCGAACTATGGACTAAATTTGATTCATTATATGATATGAAGGTTGGAACTAAAGGATATTTAGTTAAAACTGGAATTAATGGAGGTTTAGATATTTATTTTGGTAATGGTTCTTTTGGAATGATTCCATCAACAGGAGCTTCTATCAATATAGAATACTTAGTAACTGATGGATCTAATGGTAATTTAACGGGTTCTAAAGATCTTACGTTTAAATTCATAACTCCTGGTTTCGATTCAATCGGAGAGGAATATGATTTAAACGAGTTATTAGAATCATCATTTACATCTGCCCCTAAAATGGGAGCAAACCCAGAAGACGTTAAATTAACAAAATTAATAGCACCTCTACAATCTCATTCATTTGTATTAGCGAATCCAAATTCATATGAACACTTTCTTTCAAGATATGGAATGTTCTCTTATTTAGATGCATATAATACAACAGATGATGGATTTATAGATGATGATAACGTGATATACTTATTCATGTTACCTGATACCGCGAGGAAATTAACAAAGAATAAAGATTATTTTAATTTAGGATTAGATGAATTCTTTTTCTCAAGTGATGAAAAGAATGGATTCTTATCTTTATTAGAAAATAGTGGCCAGCAAATGGTTACCACTGAAGTTAAAATAGTAGATCCAATAGTTCAATATTTTAGAATGGATGTAAAACTTAGATATTTCGAAGGATATAATAAAGCAACCCTTTATTCTGAAGTTCGTGCTAAGATTTCAGAGTATCTAATTAATATAACTAGAAGAGATCGTTTACCTAAATCAGATATTATAGCGGTATTAGAGAACATCGAGGGGATTGATTCTGTAAATGTTAGATTTATATCTAAAATGGAGGAAGATGCACGTAGGTTAGGATATTACATTCTAGAGAAAGTTAAGGTTACACCTTCTACTCCAGTGTTAGAAAATATTGGAAACGGTAAATCTAAATATGTTTTCTTTAAAAGAACAGTTACTCAGCAAAAGGTGAAATTTGAACCGGGAGCTGCTTTACCAGAAGAAGTTATTAATTTAGATTCTTTCGGAGATATATTATTAGGTAGAGAAGAAATTGCATTATTCAGAGGAGGTTGGCTAGATAGAGATAATGTTTCAGTTCTAGACGATGCTAAGCTTGGAGAGCAAGGAGCTCTTTCAATTTACTTTGATGAACCTGCAGTACCAAATACTATCTTTTCTAAAATACAAGCTAAAAATAGAAAAGCGTTATAATGGCATCATTAATACAAAATTTATTTAAGAGTAGACAAAAGAGAACATATAGTGTTCGAGAAACAATAGTGGACGATCGTAAGAACAAAGGTAACGATTATACGAACAATGTTTTAAAGAATTCAATGTCTCCTTATGTTTATAGAAATGCTAGAATGAACGATTTCGTAATTTTAATCCAGAAAGTGATATCAGATCTTATTGATTCGGTAACATTTTTAAAGGGATATAAATCATACACAACAAAAAAAGACTATAAAAACTTTAGATAATGGCATATAACAATCTAAGATTTTTTGACAACGAGTCTAACGACTTAAATTTAATCTATAACTCTGAACTAGATTTATGGCAGGGTGTTTCATATCTTCCGGTTGTTTCTACTGGATTATACGAGACATTAACTTTGCATATATTGGAAGAGGTTGAAGGACCTTTATTTGAGGAATTAAATACTACTCCAATTGCTGAAGCATCTGGGGATGTTTCTTTTAAATTCAAATTCAAAGATGATTATAATACAAGTACTGATATATTTTTATACAGTGCAAAGGCAGTTGCCGGAGAATTAAACATCCAAATAGATAAAGAACAAACACATAAATTATTACCATCGACAACGAGTGGTTCAATATCAAATGGTAAGAAAGTATCAGCTGACAGTTTACTGGCACAACCTATTGTTGTCCAGGTTGCACTGTCTTCAAATGTTGAAGGTTTTCATATTAGAACACTAAGTGTGATTGAGGTTGTTAATGGTATTGAAACAAGAGAAATTGCTTCTATTAAGGTATATGGTGAAGTTGAAGGAGAAGATGAAAGATTAAGAGTACTTTTAACGAATATGGGTATGAATCTAGACGATTTAGACTATTATATCTTTAGAGATTCTAATATACAAGAACAATCTCCTGATTATACAATATTAAACCAAAAACGTAAAGAGTTACTTTTACAAGCATCTCAAATCAAGCCATTTATAGGAACTTATAAGGCAATACTAAATGCAATTGATTTCTTCGGATATGATAAAATAACTTTAAAGGAATATTGGTTAAACATCAATGAACAATCTGAGAATTTCGGAAAGCTAAAGGCTGTCGCAATTCCAAATCAAGATGTCGTTGGATTTTTAGCAGATAAAAATAAAGGAAATGATTTACCTAATTCAAATCAAAAGAAGACATCTAGATTCTCTTTAGTTTATAGATTGAATACTCCAACTGGATTACAGGATGAGTGGGATATTCCAACTGTTAAAGAGACTATTGACTATTCTCCAGATGAGGTTTTAATTAAATTATACGGATTAAAAAAGAAATTACAAAAAGATTATTTACCATTACAAGCTAAAATTGTAGATATTACAGGTGAAGGGGATTACTTTTCTCAATTTAACCAGAATGTATGGAATAATCAACATAATATTAAAGTACAAAATGCCGGAATAGAATTTAAAACTATTAAAGTGCCTGCGGAAAGAGATGTATTTATGGAAGATCTTCGTAAGGTTGATTACAGGCTTACTGGATTCGGACAAGATTTTAGTGCGTTATCTCAATCAGTTCGATTAGAGTTAATAGCGTCAATTGGTAATTTCTATAAAGAATATTATAACAATAATTTAGATACATTTAATACTATAGAAAATATTCCAATAGGAGCACCTGTATCTTTACATGCCGAAGGGTTAGAAGATTCATGGGATCTTGCTGATTTCACATGGTTAGATGCTGAAGATACGGAAGTATCTAACACGGTCCAGGGATTATCTAGTGATACAACTACGTCTGGGATTAGTAATCTTACCGAATATATAGAAGCTCATGATTTAACATTAAGTAATCTATTAACATGGAATAACTGGTGGCATAGGGGAGTATATGAAATTGAGTGGGTAATATCTGGTCCTAATAATTATGAAAAAGCATATAGAGGTCCTGTCTATGAATATACTAATTTCCCATTAACTTTACCGTTTGCTGGATCGTATACTATTGAAACGAATATGTATGATCTATATAATGTAAAAAGTACTAAGATTAATAAAGAGTGGATTGAAGTTAAAAACAAGAACGTTGAAGTTTATGGATTAACTCAATTAGCTCCTAAAAAATTAGACTGGAAAGATTATAAACATGCATGGAATTCAAGTGGATCTAGCTGGGACTGGTCTAGAGAGAATTTAATACCAGTTAATGATGTTATAAGTACTTATTATTTAACAATGGACCGTACTAATTATATTAATGATGAAGTTCATGTTGGTAAAGCACATTCAACTGTTAGAAGATTTTTAGATGCATTGCAACCAGGTGGTTTTAATGAAACTCCAGGACCATATCAATGGGCGGATCTAAAAACACATGTTTGGGACGATGGTCCTGAAGTAACCTGGAAAATGACAAGAGTCGGTGGAGATATTAATTCGTCATTTCAGATAAAGGTTGGAGGATATACTAATGGATATTCTCTGAAAGTTGAACAAATAAGTCCGTCAACTGGAGAGACATTAACAGATTCTTATACAATTAATAGTACATTCCCAATTAATGATGAGGATATTGCAGCGTGGGTTGGGGTTTCTAATGAATTATCAGGGCTTGATCCGATCGATCACCCTATATTAACTAAATTTAATTATAATCCTATTTTAGTAGATACCGATAATAACGAATCGACAGGTACAGGATCTCTTGGTGAAGATAAATGTGTTTATATATTAGCAGTTGCAAAAGAAGCTGCTCGTAGTTATGATTTTAGTAATGTTTATTTTAGTAATATAGCAGGAGGTTCGATAGATGAAAAATTAAACTTCGTAAGTTATAACCCTGGTTTCGATGATACATATATAATAAATAATTTAGCTGAATTACATATGCTTAACCATGTTACATTTTCGTATGATTTAACAAACATGCCGGGAATAGTTTCAGAACAATGGAGAGTAATTAATAATACGTTAAATATCGAAGATATATATTATAGTAATCCAATATTAACTTATCTATTTAAAGAGAAGGGATATTACACAGTAGAGTTAGATTTATTGGACTCTAACGGAAATAAGAACACAATAACAAAAAATATTTTAAAAATAATTTAAAATGGCAAGTATCACAACAATTTTAGGAACAGATAGTTTATCTTCTTCAAGAATAGTAATTAACGATAATTTCGCAACGATCAATGATCAGGTTGCAGGAATCGCTAATCTATTAGATGTAAATACACAATCTTTAACGCTTACTGGCACTATGGGTGCATCTGGTTTAAGCATAGTAAATGGTGGAAATCCATCATTCATAGTTAATGCATCTGACATCACAGCGTCTTTACCATTGACTGTAAACAAGTCTTTAATATTAGCAGGTGGAATGCAAGATTCTGTAGCTGCTGTATCGGCGATGCCATCGGCAAACTTATATGGAAAAACAACGTATGTCTTAGACTCAACCGTTTTAAATGGAGTTAATGTCATAGCATCGGGTAACAATGGTCAAACAGTAACTTTCATCGCAAGTGGAGCTGCTGGTATTCAGATCAACTCGTCGAACATCGGCGGAGTTTCAGCTAATTTCACAATTGCTGATAACGGAACAATAACACTTAGATATTTTAACGCAGTATGGTATGTGATTTCTCACGCCAACACTACTTTAACTTTCTAAAAAAAATTAACAAATAAATGGCTACACCATTAATTAGAATTCCACAGGAACAAGGAGGTACTATGTATGCTTTTTCTAGCGCAGCTAGAGATCTTACACGTGCATACTATAATCCGGATATTGTTTTTGAATATTCAAAATTCGCATTACTAGATATGCCAGTTGTTGCAGAGCCTTCAGCAGGAGCTACTAACAACTATATTCAATTCAGTAATTTATACGAAGGTGGTCCGGTTGCCGGAGGGGGATTAGCCCCAGCTTATAGTGATACTTCACCAGACGATAATGCCAATCGTCACTTTGCACAGTCGTTTCAAAACTATGCACTTAACTTAGAGAACTTTATTTTATCAGATGATGATTTTGACAACACGTTATATTCTTCAGATTCTGAAAAGATCTTTTTCAAATGGTTAAATCATATTGGAGCGTTTAGAACCAGAGCAGCTAATTCACAAGAAGTAGAATCTGGATTCAATAGATTAGTAGAAGAAGATGATTCAATACAAAATGGATCAGAATACAGCCAAGTAGTTAAATACTTAGGAAACGTAGATGTAACTAACGATAAAAATTATAATGGAGATACTTATAATGAAGTTTTTGTAAATGTACCATCTGCTGTTGGATATACTCCAACTGTATTATTTAAGTCGTCAAATTACAATACAACAGCATCAACATATATCCCAACATCTTTTATTAACGGAAGAGAGGGACAAAATCATCCAGATTCAAATATAAACTTACAATCTCTAGCGGATTCAAGTGATGGATCTATAGATATAAGCCCAAACGTATCTTATAACTATGGAATAGAGTGGAATTCTTCCACATATTCTACTATTGTTAATGATAAAAAATTAAATAACCATTTAGATTATTCTAAAAGGGGTGGAGATTTTAGATTCAATGCAATATTAGTCTATTATGATGTTTATTCTAAATCTAACCCTGGAAATAAATCAACAAACTTATATGGTGTTATCTTATTAGATAATTTCAAATACGATCCAGCAAGTACTGGGTGGTCTTTACCAGAATTAAGTAAATACAAACCAAACGAAGTAACTGGATTAAACGGGAATGCTTTCGCATTAAAACTAAACGTTAAATTTAATTCATCTTTAGATAATGTAGGAATAGAATCTAATATCAATGATTATTCTACCTTCTCTATGGATATATTCTTTGATTCAACAAGTGCACTTGAGAACGCTGCTAAAGTTTTAGCAGAAGCAAGTCACAGATATACTGATCTATCTAATAGATTAAATGGATTAGAGAATTTATTATTAACTTCAGTTGAACAAACAGCGTTAGCTTCTAGAATATCTAAAGTTGAATCGTCTCTTGAAAAAGCCTCTTTAAACTTTAAAGATGCAGGATCTATCTTAGATCTTATTTCTTCAACAAACGATAGATTAAACCAAGTTATTAACGGAACTATCCCAACTGAGATTCAATATAATACTGATGTTGTTAGTTCAGGAAATGGCGTTGCGATAGATAAGTCAACTCCCGGTAAGATCAAGGTAAATAATACTAATTATGGATATTATCTTAATAAAACCAATAGTTATGATTTTAATTCTAAGCAAGTATTAGGAGATATTAACGAAACTACTCCATGGAATCCTGCATTAGCATCTTCTGGTTTAGGAATTTGGACAAGAATAAAGAAATATGATAACTTAATTAGAATATATTTAAATGAAACTGAGACGTTCTCTAGTGATTTAGATATATACTTAGATGATAGTGTTACACCTTTTAAATTAGGACAAGTGGTTAAATTAACCTTTAAAAATTCTATATTAAATTTAGATAACAACGGAATCAATATATACGTAAGTGAAAATAACAAATGGGTACTTAAGAATTCGATTAACGCCGGAGAGATACTAAGTAAAAAACCATATGTTGAATTAATTTGCGTTGACGAAACAAACAAGACATTCGAACTTGAAATTATAAGATAATTATGAGTGCACACAATTCAATATCACAATTACTTGAACAGTTTCTAGAATTAAACACTAATTCACTAGAAACTTTCAATCGTATTAATGAAGCGATCTCAACTGACAAAGAAACAGTTACAGTAGATTTATGGGACCCTAATAGTGAGGGTGTTAAATCTGTACAAATACCTGCATTTGGTTATTTAAAGAGAGAAATTGAAAGACTAAATACTAATTTAGAATCTATTACTGGTGTTGAAGGTAATGGAGCAAACGTTAGGTTAAAGGATGGATCGTTTAGAAAATTACACACGTCTAGGCTTAAAGGTCCTTCTAAACCAATCACAAATTTAGCAGCACCTACTCAATTTAATACAAAATTGAATGCATTTTTCGAAAACTTTTTAAATCCACTATTAACTATTAAGTTAGATGTAAGTGGACAACTTCCTGTTGAAACTGAAAGAGTTTATATTGAGAGATTTATATTTGACTCAAAGGATGCTGCAACAGTAGATCAATTTGATGAGTTATATAAAGGAGAAAGTGAAATTAAATACAAAGCAATTCAAAATGCAATTACTGAAAATAAATTAAAATATTATTTAGATTCAGAAGTTATTGAAATGCCAATAAGAACAATACAATATTACGGAGACTTTGATATCACTAAAATATCTAATGAACAGAAGTCACAGGTTGTTGATGGCGCAACTCAAACCAAAACTATTAAGTTATTCACTCTAAATAAACTGACGTTCTCAGACGCTTCTAAAACGCTTCTAGATACTGAAGTTTTAAAGGTTGGAGAATCATTAGTTATTAACTCTGGGGAATTAAGAACTAGATATATTATTAAATCAATAGATAATTCAACATCACAGATTGAGTTAGAATTAATTGAAGGATTTGAATCTATTAAGATAGGTTCTAAAATGCTATCAATATACAAAGATTTAGATACAGACTTAGATGTTGAAATAAACATTGGATTTGATGAAAGACAAGTTGTCTTTATTAAACCAATTGATCCAGCATCAAATATACCTTCAAATGAATATTCTCCTGGGATAGGATTTTATTCAAATGAATTACAAATACCAGGATCAGACGGAACAATACAAAGCTTATCTTCTTATTATAAAGAAGAAGTTGCAGATTTCGGGCAGTTCATTAAAGGATTTAATGTTGATTATATTCCACCGGCAGCAGTTGGTGTAGTACCTGCAACTCCTGTAGTAATTACTGGTAATTTAAAGGTTGTACAAATAAATAAACATTTAACAGATAATACAACAACGACTAAGATTAAACAACTTAAGTCTGATAAAGTAGCAGCTGAGCAAAGCCTATCTAATACTAGTGAGGCAATTAAAGCTAAAAAATCTTTATTAAACACTAAGAAGTTTAAATCTAAAGTTGAAAGAAATAAACAATATAACGAATTCAAATCTCTTGTTAATGAGAGAGTATCTGAATCTAAGCTATATTCATCTATAGTATCTGAGATTAAAGCTTCTGCTGAATCTACCGATATTGTAGCAGTTACTCCAAAATTTAGAGTTAGAGGATTCTGGTCAATTCCAGAACCTAAAACAATAGGAGATGAAGTTTCACAAGAGGTAGTTCAGTTTAAAATAAGATATAGATACGTATCGACTTCTGGTAAAACTAGTCAAGTTGAACAGATCGGATTTACAGATTCTGCAAACCAAACAACAAAAACTGCTGCCTTTTCAAATTGGACAGAGTTTAATGGTCCTGTTAGAAAAAGAGAATTAAATGAGGATGGAAAATATTCTTGGATTATTGAAAGCGAAGAAGATGCACAAGCAGTTAACTTCAATTCATTAGATATTCCAATCAGTTCAGGTGAAATCGTAGAGATTATGGTTCAATCTGTTTCTGAAGCTGGATATCCATCTAATCCATTAACAAGTGATTGGTCAGAGATTATTAAAGTTGAATTTCCAGAAGGAGAACTTTCAACAGATTCAATATCTGGTTTAATTACTCAAAACGAATTAGATAATTTAAAAGTTACATTAAAAGAAGATTTAGAAGCTGCTGGTATATTCGATCACGTTGGAGATTCATTCACAGTGAATGAAAAACACTTTGCACATAACGCTGCGGCAGTTGCATCTGGTTTCTTAACTGGAGAGCAGAATCCTATTTCAGTATATGATAAGCTTTTGGAACTTCAAAACGAAGTACAAAGATTAAGAGCAGAAATTGACGGAACAATTGGAGATCTATTAATACAGATAATAGATGAGGACGGTAACGTTACACAAGTAACCAACAATAGTACTGTTAAAGTATTTGGAGGATTTTATGTTGATGAAATTCCTGCAGAAAATTACAAAGGATTTATTGTAACTAAGAACTTTAAAATAAGATTAACAAATTCGCAAGCCTCAGATTTAGAGTTAATTGCTAGAATATTAGGAGATGTTGAGAAACCAGTGCCTTCTTCAAGTGATAGTACTTTATTTGGATTAAGAACAGGGGTTATTGATAATGCGGTTGCTGGAGATAATTACTACACAACAGAGGGTAATTATGATAAAGTACCTGTTGTTTATCAGAATTTAGATTCGATAGACTTATTAGCACATAATTATTTTAATGAGAGTCCATTACAATCAACTCAATTGAAAGGTCAATTTATCTATTCAAGATATATGAATCTAGCAAATGATAGAGGATTATATTTAAGAAGTACTGACGGAACTGACGGAGATATTGATGCTCAAGATTTATCTGGATTCGATACATATGAATACGGAATTTCTACAGCATATCAATTAACAGGGATAAATACAACCGATTCAAATAAAATCTTTACAGATGCATTGCAACCAGGTAGAACGCCAGATGGCAATGTTAATGAAGATTTCATATGGAATGGACATAAGGATGCTGTAGTTAATGATAATTTCACACCAACATCAACTGGATTACTTAAGTTAAATACAGTAACGTCTGTAATATATGACGATAGTATATTAATGCATATTGATCATCCTTTAGCATCTTCAGGCCTTACGGCTCTTGAAATAGCTTCTAATGGTTATATTAGTATGCCTAAGACGGCTCCTAGAAGAGCTTCTGATTTATTCGGTAAACAACAAACTCCTTTTAGAACAGTATCTACTTTAAATAGTGCAGGTATTGTTGCTGATAGAACATCATTAAAGAATTCATTTGAACCTAATGATCAATATCTACTTGGTGCAAAGTCATGTGGATCTTTCTTATACATTTCTCCTCTTAGCAAGGAATCAATAGTGGTTGACGCAAGTAATAAAAGAGGTAAGAAGATTGTTCCTGGTAGTAGTAAGAATTCAATAGTAATGGATTTAGTTTTTCAATATAGAATGACAGATTATTATGGAGTTGGATCTACTGGATCTGGTAAAGTAGGAGGAGTTACTGGTAATACATTTGGGAACTTAACTTATTCTAAGAAAATTGGAATTGATGTTATAGATTCAAATGCAAACGACTTCCAATTCGATATCGAAGTATATTCTAAGTATAAAGCAACTGGTAAAAACGTAAATGCTATCACATCATCTATGTTGTCTAATTATAACTCATCACATAAATACCACTTCGACGGTAAGCCCGTAGATTTTACAATACCAAATATAACGGAGACTTATATACAGTAGCAGATAGGAGCCTCTTAAAATTATGATATATAATTTAACTAAAAAGAGGTCCCATAGATGGCTATAAATTTCAACATACAAAACACCGAAGATAATTCTTCATTTGCAATATTAAGAACGAATCCTAAATTAACTAGTAATTTAAAGTTAGTTGTGGATTCGGTCGATAATATATTCATGAGTTCTTTCAAAGCAAGTAAACTGCTTTCAAAGGTAGAATATCAGAAGCTTAACATTTCAGCCGATGGTACTTATTCGAATGACGTTGCTAGGTTTTTCAAAGGAGCACCTAAGAATGAAAGATTTCAAACATTAAGAAAATACTCAGACATTACTCCATATTCAGAATACTCGTACCAATATGAGAATGAATACAACTACGGCGCAAGTTTTAATGCTACTAAGTTATACGACGAACAATACAAGATATTCGCTCCAATATGGCTAGATAGAAGAATTCCTAGGAAATTCGTAGTATATCGAGTATTAGATGTAGATTACAAAACAAAATACGAGGAAAATACAAACGGTCAAAATTCTAGAATATTAGATTTACTAGAATATGCAGCTATTGTTAAAACATTCGACCTTACACCAAAAAGTAACATAGGTAAATATCTAGACAGACATGTCTTTGATAAAGGAATGCCTAGTTCTGTAATAGACTTTAATTTTGCTGAATCAGGTTCAATACAATATAAAGGTATTGATACTAGTAAAGGGGGTTTTGCTTCAAAGAAAGATTATATTGCAGAGGACTACATACAGAAAGATAATTTAGAGATAGATTCAAATGAATTAATAACTCAAGGATTTGAAAGACATGGTCTTATTTCTGCAAATTTAGTTAACATGGAATTTATGTTTGACGATTCGTCAGCAGATAACTATGAAATTTACAGATACTTTGGATTATACGTAGATGTCGTAGAGGAAGGATCTTTTGATATAGATACAGTTTCGACGGACGGCATCATTAGTATTAAACCTAATACCATGACCTCAGTATACGACGTTGCACCAGTAGGACTTACTCACGAAGATATGTTACCAAGAACATCTGACCTAAAGTTACCTATACTTTCTTATATTAACCTAGGTGGTGACAATTTTCTACATATTAAAAACAACACGTACGCTTCTGGATTAAAGTTATCAATATCTGGCATAGATCCTTTAGTAGATACTAATGCATTCATAAAATCAGATAATAAAGTTAATGCACTTTCTAAAAAAACATCAAACAAAGGATTTATAAAGGTTGAAGTGGTTGCAAAACCAAACAACAATGATAGATTTTATATTGGAGACAAAACAGAAATAGAAATAGAATCATATAGTTTGTATGATTTCACTTTAATAGCGGATGATTCTTTAGGTAAGGGTACGTTTGTTGGGAATAAATTCTCATCAGCAGGTACTTTGAATCAGATTGCAATCGCTATAAGTAAATTAATAGAAAATAAAACAACATATAAGGTATATCAAAAAGATGCGACATTCTCTATAGAGGATTATGCAGATGGCGATAATAGGAAGAGAATGTCGTTTGGAGTATACAATTCAAATAATAATTCATTCTTAAAGATAATCACAGGGGATTTAGATAATATTGGTTTATTAAACCAAAATATTGTTATTCCATTGACGTCAAACACAGACTTTACACAATGGACTATGTATACTGCAACAGGGGGTTCCTCTATCGGAGCATCATTCCTTGTGCCAATTAATGAACTAGGATATATTAAAGTAGGTCAATATATAAAACACAAAGATCTTAGCATATATTCTAAAATAACTAATATAATAACAGAACACTCTGATCCAGATGTATATCGAATTATCATTGAAAAACAATTCGAAGCACCTGCCGATATGGTTATTCAATTGTATGATAAACTTAGACCCTCATTTGGTAAATTCTCAGCATATGATCTTAAAGATTTCGATTTCGATTTCTATAATACGTCAAATTCTAATATATCAGAGTTGAATCACGAGGATGATCCCTCTTATTTTACAGGATTATCCCCGGTATTATTTCAAGAAGATCCAGATGACATATATACTGCAATAGATATTATGTCAGAATATGACAGATTAAGTGAAAATAAATTAAAAGAAACTTCATTAAAAAGTAGAATAACTCCTACTGTTTTAAAATATGCAATGAAGAATGGTACAAACGCGAGAAATCTTCCATATATCTTAAATATGAACGAGGCATTCGGACCTAATAACCTTTCTCCAGAAATTCAATTAGAATCTGGCAGAAACGTAGATCATTTAAATATGGAACACTTCCATTTTAATCAAATACCTATGAAATACTATGATGATAATAAATTAAATGATTTATCGTCATATACTAGTTTCACATCAACTGACGGTATATCGATAAAGCAATTAAAATCAACAGATATTGATTATTTCAGTCTATATTTTAAATGGAATGGAGTATATAATGATCAAACGTCGGAATGGGTGGATGATAAATTCAAAAAACTATATACTAAATTAGACAATGGAACTAGTGAACTAGAACCGAGCACTCTTTTTAGAGGGTTAAGATATATTTATAAAAAAAGAAAGGAGTTTGAAAAAACAGCCCCTACTTCTTTTACAAAAACAACCGAAACTAATTCATATAAATTTGGTGTAACTTTAAACTATAATACGGGGTCTAATATCAACTCAGTATCATACAATGTTGTTAAAAATGACATACATAAATTTATATGTGTTGTTATAGATTTAAATGTAAAGCAAAATGACGTAGTGTCTATTGATAGAACATTCATGTATAATGCTACTGATATTATATTAAATAATAATGTTATTGATACGGAGATTCCTTTCAATATTGATATGTCTACTCCGATGTTTGGGTCAGCAGATCAAATACCATTAAATGCCGATCAGATTTCTATAATTGATAAATCTGCGGATTTTATTAATAATATAACCAGAAATGCTGAAGGAGATTATTCATGGTTACTTTTTACAATACCATCATACGGAGTCGGATGTATTAAAGTTATTTCAGTAGTTAGTGCTACTCAAATAATAGTTGATGGAACTCCATTATATTTTGAAAACAATCCCTCTCCTGGAGAAGAACGAGGACCTATATTCTCACCGGTTCCAGTTAGTATATTAAATACAGTTCCACAAGGTACTCAGTTCTCTTATTGGAAAACAGGGTCTGCTGGATGGACTAATTTATTAGAAGAGGTTGTTTCATATAACTTCGCTAAGAGATTCAATAAATTCGGAGATATTAATTATATTACAGTTGATAAAAAAGGAGAACATAAGAATCAATTTGTATTAGAAGTACAAGATGGTGTTGAGGTTGTTAAACCTTCAATATTAAATACAGAGTCTGATAGTGATCGTCCAAAATCATATCAGCTGTCTTCGACTGAGATTGGTAAAGTTATTAAAGAGAGAAGCGATGGTGGGTATTTTACAATACTAAGAAGAATGAATGGGGAATATAACCCATTGTTCAAAGATTGTGTCAGTTTCACAGATATACATAACGATCAAAGCATACATCTACCAGAGGTTGGATCTAAAACAATAGATATTAATGATGTGGGAGATGTTAGAGCTAATTTGGTTTATAGTAAGTTTAGAAATCTCGGAGTCGCGTTTGCATCATACAAAGACGTAGATGAAAAATATGGTTTTATCAACAACATGCACTATCATAAAGTAAATAGTGATAATTCAAAAAACTTGTTAAAATTATCTGAAACGTCAGATAAATTGCCGTTATATCCTTTGATTGGTGAAATCGCTATTGATAAAAAGGACTTTAATATTTTTAAATCTAAATATGCAAGTGACTATTATACAAAGGCATTACCTGGAGGAAAAAGTGAACCAGTACATGGCACATTAAATCCTATAGAGCTAAAATCATTTATGGTTTCAACAATTATGAAAGTTAAAGATCATTATGATTTAACTAGTTTTTCAAAAACTAAAGAATCATCAATAGATTCGCTAGATCATATTAGATTTAATAAATTAAATACGTCAGCAATTCACTGGCTAGAAGAAGACTCTCAAATTATTGCAGATTTATATCTACCTAAGTCAATATATAATGAATTATTAGAGGATGGTATATTGTCTAAATTTGTAAAATATGTTACTCCAGAAAATTCATTCGGAGACAAGTCTACAATTTCAGATGATTTGGAACAATATGTTTATTCAAATATTGTTAATAGATTTATAATTGATAACACTGAGGTATATGGGATTGCTGGTAAAAATTTAACAACAGACTTTGTATCTGTAGATTCACCTGAAAAATTAAAAGACGGAGGGTATACTGCACAAACTAATTTTGAAATTCAAGGGTATCAGAACGATGGACTGAGTTTTAGATTAATATATAATAAAAAACTAGGCTATAAATATAATTTAAAGCTGCACATTAAAATACAAGCATAACCACATGTCAATAAGTATTAAAGAAATATTTAAAAGTGATCTAGATCCTAACAATCCTAATTGGTGGGCTAAATCCAAAGTTGATAAACTTAATTTTAATTTTAATCAATTAGAGAATGGAGGTATGCCAGGTCCTATTGGAGTACAAGGCCCTGATGGAATTACAGGTAATCTAGGATACGACGGCCCAGACGGAACAAAGGGACCTAATGGAAATCAAGGTTTCATAGGTCTTGATGGATTTTCAACATGGGAAAAACATAATGATTCCTCAAAAACTAACAGTACTCTAACGCCAACTGAATCAGGACATCCTGAATTTTCAGCTGTTCCAGTTATTATTGGAGTACAATCAGGTCATAATATGTATGATAATTCATTGGACTGGGAAAGAACCCCAAGTGTGTTCTTCGGATCCCCTACTAGAAATAATATAAGTATGGGAGATGGTTTCGGGAACCGATCAGCCTTTCATTTAACTAATAATGGATTAGATGTCGGTAGAACTAGTTTACCGGGAACATCAAACCCGTTGAATATTAAGATTGATTTACAAAACTTAACACATAATTTATATAATTCAAACGGAAATATACTTGCTACTTTCACAGAATCAATATTTACTACAGAGATTCCAGTTAGATCAGAAGACACTAAAATAGATACTTTAAAATACACGAAAAACATAGCAGAATCTAAAGTATTAACTTCTGTCAATGATACAGGTGAAGTTGTTTGGAGAAATAAATACGAAGTATTTGGGGCACTTCCAGTAGGTTCTATTATGTCAATAGGTTCTGTTGATTTCAACGATACAAATTTTTACAAAGATATTAGCACGAGTGTTGATGTTAATAGTGGATTGCTTGAAGTATCATATGGAAGGGGAAGGGAAAACACTGCATTTGATGGATGGTATTTATGTAATGGACAAACTTGGGATTATCAGGGTATTATTTCGTATTTAGTGCCTAATTTAAATTCTTTTAGGTATAGTATAGAAAGTGATGGTAATTTACAAAGCATACATTCATCTGATGTTGCTAGTAATAATCCGGTTTTAATCGGGGGAGGTAATATATCTGTTGATTGTATATTTAACAGTGTAGATAGTACATATGATGTAACAGGTTCTACCGATTCATCTGATATATTAACATCGTTTAATAGTGGAGGAACTACGCTTTCTCAAAATAAACAAATCCATCTTATTAATTTAGGAAACGCGCTACTTAGTTGGAAAACCGGAGCAGGTACTCAAATAGCAACAACACCTATTGTTTTATCAGACCCTAGTGATTCTTCTTTAATATCATGTTCAGCCTCTAGTCAAACGTATGATTGGACAGGTACTTCTAGTAATATATGGGAAGATCAACAAGACGATTTAAATGGTATTGTTTTATATGATTCTAATTTATCTATTGCGCCTGCTAATAAATGGTATGCTAAAAATGGACTTTCTAGATTTTGGAATGGATCATCATTTACATTATTCGAAGCATGTGCTACTCAAAATAACATATCTCTAAGGCATGACACTAGTGTTTTAAATTTAAACTGGACAATGCCTTTAAATGGTGTTACCCATGTAATAAATGAAAGCACATTTGCATTAGCAACAACATTAAACATAAATGGAGGAACTGCTCCTGTCGGTTGGTATAGAGAAACTGATCCTAATAACACAGTGTGGGTAAGAAGATATTGGAATGGTAGTTCATTTGGCCAAGATAATATATTAGATAATTTTGTAAAATATGCAGGTGAAATTGAGGTTTCATTTGGGATTGGATCACATTCTTGTACTTTTTCTGATTCAGCACAGCATATATACTATTCAACAAATGTTCAATATCCGTTAGGAAGTAATATCTTAGAAAGAATTAATAGTTCTGATGGTATTGTTTTTGTTAATAATGCGTTTGTAGATGTTAATGACGGAACATCTCATATATTAAAGATAAAAAATCAAATCAAAATAGGTGCTCAATTTCCATACGGATCTTTATTAGATGCAGATACTACGCCTGACACAAGATCTGATATAACAAATAGTAGTCGATTAGATGGGGTATATCAATGCGGTGGTATTATCATAGATGGAGGTCAATATATAACAGAAGCAAATAATGCTAATGGTAACGTAGTATTCGGTAGTATACACGTAAGTCAAGGAGGTCTTAGCATTAAAATAATAACTGCTGGGGGTATTTATCGAAATGACCGAACAACATCAACCTTAAATATATCAGGTATGTCTATATATGAGGGAATCAGTGGTAGTACCCCAAGTGAACATTATATAACATTTAATAATGCTGGAACATATACTTATATAATGTCAGCAGATTTCGAAGGAGAAGGCGGTAGTGTTACATTGTTAGTACCTTAATATGTTGTAAAGAAAAAGAAATATATAAATAAAGATAAAAGTTAGAAATGGCAATTAATTTAAAACAAATATCAACATTAGATACTGACAACTTAAAGTTGGACAAGGTTAATTATAACTTTGATCAGTTGGTTGCTAATGGAGGAGGACCTGCTGGAGTTCAAGGACCTTATGGTACTACTGGGTTTCAAGGAATCACAGGAGCACAGGGAGTACAGGGAACTTTAGGAAATCAAGGATTTCAAGGGCCTCAGGGTAATAATGGACAAGGCATATGGAAAGTGAATACTGGTGGAAATACAAAAACACTATTACCAATACATGATGTAGTTGATTTTCCAGCTAGAATCCACCCGCCAAGTGTACTTATAGGATTCAAATCAGATGATCCGGAATATGATGATAGTTATATTGAAGAGAATGCATCTCTTGTTGTCAACAGACATACTAAGTTTTATAATAATTTAGAATTAAGATCTTTTGGAGTTACTAATAAATTTTTATACAGGCTAACGCATGACAATAACGTTACAACGATGGAAACTAGATTTTCATTAGATGGTGGTGCATATAATCAACACGCTGATCTATTCACATGGTCAACTCCTTTATCGGCACAGCCTCTGATTTCTTTAGATTCTACGATGTTAGATATTAATGTTGCCTCAGATTTCGAGGATTTAACAGTTAACGGTATTTTTAAAATAGTTAATGGTTTACCAGATACTGGTAAAATTGCAGTTGCTAAAGATGTTACTGGTGAAATAGAGTTCAAATCAATAGAGGATATTGGGGGAGTTGTACCTGTTGGTACTATTGTTTCAGTCGATCCATCTTTTTATAATAACTCATTCATACAAACAGAGGTGGTACCATCTCCATTAAACGACGCAGTTGTTTTAACAGTTGGAGCTGGTTTTGGAAATTTTGCAGGTTGGTATTTATGTAATGGTAGAACTTGGAAAAATTCAACAGTATCTTATATCGTTGATGATCTAAACTCATTTTCTTACAATATACAGAATGATACAGATAATACTAATGCAAATAGCCAGGGAGATGCTGTATTAGTAAATAATAAAACGTCTTTAATTGGGGGAGCAGACTCACAAATGGATGCAACGTTTACGCCGGGAGCAAACAACGTACCTGGAACATATAGTGTTAATGGTACTATATCGACATCACCAGTTGATATAACGTCAGGTACTGGTATTAATTTTACTATTAAAAAATTACCTCAAATAATATATTTAGGAGCCGTTGATTTACATTGGCAAGAATCAGGATTAGGTGCAAACGTAGTATTACCTACATTTGTTTTATCTGATTGGACTGGTAGCGTTTCTCTAATTAACAATGACGGAGACACTATATTGGAGAGAGTACTTGGTAATTCACCAATGGTTAACTTAACTAATAATATAGGTATAAATTCAACTTACTCTATTATTTCTAATTCAACTTCAATAGATATAAAAGTACCTAATGGATATATTAATGCTGGTCAGTTTATAACTGGTTTATTTAATATAAATCAAGAAGCAGCGATCGAACCAAATTACACGTTAACTACAACTAATAATAGTGTTAGAACAAATTGGACACTTAGAACACTTAATAATGTAAATGCTCCACTAGCACAATCTAATATGTCAGTTAGTGTATTGCCTGGAGGTACAGGAACTATAATAACATATGTCGTTCCTGATGCAGGATACGCTCTCCCTAATTTATTCGATATAACATGGACTGGCGATACGTCTAATACTGAGATTACACAAGCAGCGCATGGCGCTTATCAGATTAAAACGGAACATATTAGCATGCATGCTAATATAAATAGCACTTATGTTTTCAGCATACAAGCTTCTTTAATTTATTATAATACAGCACAAACTGGTCAAGCTTCTAAAACTAATTGTCCGCCTGGACAATCCCCTGATAGTCCAAACGTGTCAACTGTAACTAAACAAGCAGGTTCTTATAATAGTATTATATCGCAATTTAATGCAAATGCAAAAGCGCATTTTGCAGCAACACAGGATGCACAAATCCTTGCTAATTCAAGTGGCACATGTTCTACTGATAATACATGTCTGATTGAAGGAACTCAGGTAGAAATGAGTAACGGTACATTTAAGAATATTGAAAACATATTAGTAGGAGACAATGTTATGTCATTTAATATACATACAATGCCGTCTAATGATAATGTATCTCAATTATTAACATGGGAATCTCTTGAGTTAAATACAGATGAATCTATCGCTCGAGTAACAGGGAACACTGAGAGCATCTCAATGGAAATATTTAATATAAATAATAATCTTTTAAAAGCAACTGCAAGTCATTTACATATAATTAAAAGAAATAATGTTTGGAAGATATCTAAAACTGAAAACATATTAGTTGGAGATTATCTATTAAATAAAGATCTTACAACTACTATTATAACTACAATTGAGATTGAAAACGAAGATAATTATAAAGTGTATAAATTAGATGTAGAGGATGATGATGTTTATGTTGCGAATGGAATAGTAACACATAATCTAAAAGACCCTGATGGGGAGAACGATGGTTTAGGAAATAATGGGCATAATAACGTCGGAATACAATAAAATATGATTATACTAAAAAACATATTAGGAAATAAGACATTAATGCGATTCATAGGAATCGCTATTGTCGTTTTATTAGTCTTAAAACAATGTAATCAGATTTCAAATCTTAAAGAAGATTTACAAAGAACTGAAAATGTTGCAGAAAGAAACTTTAATAATTACAAGACTGCTCAAGATTCTATAAAAACTGAAGTAGATAAACATGGTAATTTAGTTTCTAAAATTGGAACATATGAATATGACATATCTACATTAAAGAAAGATAAGACAAATTTGTTGAATAGATATAATAAGGTTCTTAATGATAAGACTAAATTAGAAAATATAAATACATTAATATCTACTGATTTAATTATAAAGGATTCTATAATAGGATCAATTGTTGAAGTTACTCAAAATGCAGATACAATCTCTGTTAGTTTTAGTGACAACAAAAAATGGGATAAATATAACTGGAGAACATTTAATGGTGAACTTAGATTAACTAAATTAGATTCATTATTTATTACGGATTCTTCTAAGTTTTATTTTAATCAAGGTATTAGTTTAACTACAGCGATAGTTGAGGAAGACGGTAGAGAAGTTTTAAGAATTACAACACCATATCCTGGTTTGACTTTCACTTCTATGGAGAATATAAATATTGTTAATGATAAATTGAATCAAAGATATAAGAAAAAAGCAGGATGGTCAATTGGGGTTGGAGTAGGTTATGGAATTAATCTAAACAATAATCAAATTATAAGTACTGGGCCTTCGATTGGAATTGGAGTATACTGGTCACCAAAATGGTTAAAATTTTAAAATAATAATAAACAATGGCACAATCATCAAAATTTGCAAGACTTGACGAAGATATTCTATTAGAATTCATCTACCATGATCAAAGCGTTCCTGATACTGTTAAGATCGATAACGATGATAATGGTAGTCAATTAAAATACTTAAACACAGTATCTGGTAATAATAGTGCAGCTAGGATGTTAATTCATGAATTAGGATCTGATGTTGTAAATTTTACAGTTAATATTGCAAACGGATATGTTTATGTTAATAATTTTGCATCTAGGGAACTTCTTGTTAAAAACGGATTAACTTATAAATTTGATCTAAACGATGCATCTATTAATAATATTAATGGATTTTCAATAAATGGAAACCTACAAACTCCAGTAAATGGAATAGTAACATTCTCTCCTAATACAAACGGAACTTTCGTTTATTCTTATAAGGATTTAGCAGGAACTACTATGATAGGTGGAAATATAGTTGTTGGCGATAAAGCTAACTCACTATGGGCAACACCGTTACAAGAAACTGGAAATACAATCAAAACCGCTCCGGGTGAAGGAGGACGCTACTACGCAGTACCTACTGATAATGCTAATGTTTTAGCTTTGTTAGATAATGGATTAAATTATTTAGATTCATCAGAATGGCAAGGTACTGATTCTTCAGGACTTAATATTGTGCCTAGTGGAGATGTTGATTCTGTTTGGTACGATACAATAAAATTGCACTTAAGAACAGGGTATTCCTTTAATAGTAGAGGATATGAAGGATTTTCTTTTCAAGTTAAAGTAAAAAGACAATCTGGAGAGTATGGTTATTTAACATCATTAGTTTATTTAAACTCTTCTAATTATGAGATTCAAAATCCACAACCATTTACATTAGCAGATAGTTCTTTCTCTAAATATATTGAAATTAAAGTACCTTCGCTAGTTCATATGAATAATCCTGCTAAGAATCAGGATATGGCAACAACATTCTTTGGAACTTCAACAGATTCTTTAATATCTTCGGCTAATTACGAAATTAAACTTGGATTAATTGGAGAGGTTAAAACAGTTAGCGGATATGATTACATAGAGATTGTCGCTGAAAACGACCTGATATTATCACAAGAAGATGAATTCACAGATGTTTCAGTTAAATTAGAAGAAGCAACCGACGGAGATTATTTCAAAATATACGGAATGAAAGATGGTTCAGTCGCTGGTTTTGAAAATTATATAAATGGTAGGATCGCGGAATCTTCTGATGATATTACAGTATTTTATGATATTGAACTTAGTGAACAATTAGGATTAAATTATATAAACACATATAGAACTAGCTTTTCACAAGTTGCAAATTATGACGAACCTATAATATATAGACCAGTTATTTTAAATGCAGGCGCAGCTAGTAGTTTTTTGCTTAGAGTAAATATGAGAATCTATAATGAAACGGACAATACTCAAATATTAAAAGTAGCGACTTTAGTTTATAATAAACCTAAGAAATACGGAAAGAGAATGACACAAATAAACCTGAGTGGTAATTATTCACCAACAGTGGTTTATAATAAAATGACGAACACTCAAGTTAACAGGGAATTAAATCAATTTGTAAATTCAATAAGACCATCTGTTGGAGAAACTAAATATGTTCCAGTTGCATTAGATACTTATGGTATTTTAGCAGGTTCAACTAATGTAACGTTAGACGGTACTGATTCAATTGCAACTAATGAGATAAAATATAAACCAGAGGGAGAGGCTGTAGTATCTCTTTCTAAAGTTTCTGATAACTTTATTAAATTCAGTATTGCAAAACCTAAAGGAGATAATTTAGAATCTATTAGTTTGGTAAATGCAGAAGATATAATTCTTATTATTAAGAGTGGAACGATAGAGCAACAAATACACCATGATCCTAATTTTCCTGATGTTGATTTAGGGAAAGGTGAAGTAATCTTCAAAGTAACAAAAAGCATTGCAACAAGATTCGATCAAAAAGACACAAATGTTAATCAAGATAAATTTTACATTAATTTAAAGAATGGTGTAACTGAGTCTTTATTATATCACGGTAAAGTAAACATTATATAATGATACTAAATAGCAGAAATAACTTATTCAATTTTAAGTTCCCTCGTAATTTTATCCCAACTGAAGTAGCTGATAAATACAAGAAGTACTTGAATAGAATGCCAGGTAGTTTAATGACAGAACCTATTGATTTTGTAAATTATTCAATACAGGGCATGTCAGTTCCTGGGATTAGCTTTGATCCTATTGAACAAGCACCTAATGATGGAACTACAACGTATCATAGAGGTTCAATACCAATACAAAATACAATTGAAAGACAATTTACAGTTGAAATGCAATTATTAGACGGTTATATTAACTATTGGATAATGCAAGATACTCTTTTGTATTATTATTCAAAAACAAACAGGAAGCCATTTCTAGAAGATCTTAAGCTTCAAATAATGGATGCTGAGGGTATTCATATAATGAGTGCTGTTTTTGAGAAACCAATAATGAATTCAATAACTGAACTAGAACTTAACATGAGTTCTAACATTGCAGAATTTAATACGTTTACATTAAACTTTTATTATAACAAGTTTAATTTAGTATTAGAAATAGATTAAGATATATACTATATGAAAACATTTTTAGATTACATGGAAGATGCAGATATCACTAATGAAGAGCTTCAGGTTTTACAAGAGTCATTACAGACTGAGTGGACTGATGAGCTTGAGGAAAAGGTAGATGCTGCTTTAGAAGAATTTGCAAAGGAATACAAGAACGAAGACGGAACTTTTAATATAGAAAGACTTAATACTGAAATGACAAATGAAGGTATGTTTGGTTCTATATTCGGAGGTTTAACAGGATTCGCTCTTGGTAAAACCATTGGTAAAACTGTTGCTAAAGTAATGGGTATTCAAAAAGGTATATTTTATGATATGTTAACCTCACGATTAGTTGGAGCTGCTTTAGGTTCTGCTATCGGTAAAGCTCTATAAATGACTTACGTTACAATTGATTTTTCACTAAATTCACCAGGTATTTGTATATTTAAAGACAAATATCATTTCATATCTTATTTAAAACCAAAATCCGGAACTAAAAAAGATCAAAGGACTCAAGAAGATTTGAGTCTATTATCTGATGTTACTTTAAAAGAACAACCAGATTTCACTAATGTTGGCGCTTATTCTTCAGTTGAATTAGGTAAGATCAATAGATATATCACTTCTGCGAACGATATCATAAATATTATTAAAGAACATACTAAAGGAGAAACTCAATTTGTTTTTGCTTTTGAAGGAACTTCGTTTGGATCTAAACAAGGAACTAATAACATTATTGATATGGCAGCAGGCGCTGCAATCCTTAAACTAAAGATTCTTGAAGAGTTTAATCCAATAACAATAGAAACTGTTGCACCTTCAACTATCAAAAAGCATGCTGGAAAAGGTAACATGAATAAGTCTCAGTTATGGAAAGTCTTTATTGAAGGCGGAACTGGAACTGATGAGATTGTTAGAGCCTCTGACTTCCTTCTTTTTTGTGTTAATGAAATCGGCGAAACAACTAAGATTCCAAAGCCCTTTGATGATTTAGTCGATGCATATTTCTTGAACTCTTACGTTCAGTCCTTGGACCAGATTTAACTTTCAGACTTAAAGACTTAACTTATACTGTCATCTGGCTGGAAAGTTTCATAACCATCTAAATAAATTTAATAATAAATAATAATGTATAACGAAGAGATATCCCCATATGAACTTATGAACTTAAAAAGTACTTTAGACTTAATGGTCTCAACAAACCGAATAACAAAAAAAGAAAGCTTAGAGATATTAAAGAAAGCTGGGCTTAGTATATCAGACGATGGTAAAGACTTCGTTGACGAAAAAGGATCTATATATAAATTTGATATATAGTTTGAATATATTTGAAACTTTTAATAGTTTTCAAGTATAAACCATGAAAGTTTATTAAAGGTACCGAAAGAATTAACGATCAAAGAATTTAAAGTTTAACGAATTAACAAATTAAAAGAATTAAAGACATGGCAGAATTTGACATTTTCAATTTAGGCGTCTCAGACGTCGACACACACGAACAACAAGCAAAAACGGATGTAATCTATAAACCTAGTGCAGACCAAGGTAAAGATGGGACATACAAAGCATTAATACGTTTTGTTCCTAATCCAGCAAATCCACGTAACTCATTAGTTAAAAAATATGTACACTGGTTAACAGATGCATCAGGTAATGGTCGATTAGTCGATTCACCTAGCTCTGTTGGAGAAACTTGCCCAATTGCGGAATCTTTCTTCAAATTACGTAATAGTGATTCAGCAGTAGACCGTAAAATGAGTGAGAAATTAAAAAGACGTGAACAATACTACGCACTTATTAAAGTAGTTAAAGATCCTCAAAACACAGCAATGGAAGGCCAATATATGGTATATAAGTTCGGTTACAAGATCAAAGAAAAGATCGATGAGGAATTAAAACCTGCATTTGGTGAACCAACTCAAGTATTCGATTTATTCGAAGGTAAAAACTTTGAGTTAATCATTACAAGACAAGGTGAATATAACAACTACGATAAATCTAAATTCTCAGCAAGTCGCTCAGCAATTTCAGTAGAAGGAGAACCAGCAGAAAGAAACAAAGAATCTATGACAGTTATTAAAGCTGAATTAGAAGCAGCACCATCATTAGAGCCTTATGAATATAAAGCATGGGATGGAGACGCAAGAGACTTTGTTAACGGTATATTAAGACAATACTTAAATCCAGGTAGTTCAATGGACGCAGTTATTTCAAAACCTAAAGCAAAACCAGCACCGAAGCAGAAAGCTAAAGTAGCAGAAGCAGTTGGAAGCACAGATACAGAAATAGATACTAATCCATCGCCAGCAGCTTCAGCGGATAGCAGCGACGATCTAGATTCTTTCTTGAATGACCTTGATATCTAAGATAGACGAATCATTAAAATCTAAAATTAGAAGTCTAGTAAAGCAAGTCGTAACGACGCAACATACTGACCCTAATAAAAGAATGCTTAAGGAAATGCCAGGCCGTTTGAGTCTGGCATGCCCTTATTGCGGTGATAGTTTTACAGATACTTACAAAAAAAGAGGAAGTATATACTGGGATAGTTTACAATTCCACTGCTTCAACTGTAGCCAACATGGCGATGTCTATAGTTTATTGAAAGATCATCATGTCGGTTTTAAAGACCGTGAAGATTCTATTAAAGTTATTGATTTTATACAAGAGCATAAGATTTCAGCAGAATCAGTTGAGGTATTAGAGCACGACGTATTTAAAAAGATATATGACTTAGCACCTACTCGAGAAGATCTCATAAAATATTTCGGATTCAAAGAAATAGAAACTGGAGATCCAGGTTACTTTTATCTACGAGGTAGAATGTTATCACACAAACTTGAAAACTTCATGTATTCTCCTAAGGATAAAAGAATGGTAGTTCTCAATGTTGCCCCTAATAATAAAGTTATTGGATTTCAAACAAGAGCTCTTTCAAAATATAAAAGCGCAAGATATTTAACTTACGATATTGAGAAAATATATCAAGAGATGAAAAAAGATATTGGAGTTTCTATTGAGGAATTAATAAGTCTTAAGAAAATATCAACATTGTTTGGTATTTTACGTGTTGATTTACAAAGACAAGTAACTATGTTTGAGGGACCTATTGATGCGATGTTTATGCAAAACAGTATTGGACTAGCAACGGCCGGGAGATCTACTGAGGAATTTGATGAAATTCCTACAATACGTTATATGTTTGATAATGATACCACTGGTAAAAAGAAGATGATGGAGAAATTAAGAAGAGGAAAGGAAATCTTTATGTGGGGTAAGTTTTTTAATGAAACTAAATTAGATGTAAGATGGGAAAAGTATCTAGAATCTATTGACAAAGAAAATAGAGATAAATATCCTAAAGAACTAGGTGACTTGAATGATTTAGTCAGAATTGCTTATTACTTAAAAGATGGTTGTATTAAAGATCTCTCTAAGTATTTTAGTAATTCAAAACTTGATGCATTTTACCTATGACAAAAATAGATATAATAGATATGATCGATGAAGAGTTCGAAGAATTTGAACAAGATCGTGACCGTAGAAAAAACCTTAAGCAACTTCTTAGTTTTAAGAGTTCAATTGTAGATTATAATGAAAAAGATATAAATATATTGGAACCTAAATTTAAAAAGAAACTTAATACAAGTATCTACATAAAGACGCATAATAAGAATAATAATAAAAATCAACTTTTTTAAAGAAGATTAAAAAATGGCAGATTTGAAAGATAAAATAATTAAG
>Ga0308024_1000038_pt1 | contig 56308 bp, 46 predicted proteins | sample Neamet420_FD_201295 | JGI IMG/M metagenome (GOLD analysis project Ga0308024, IMG submission 201295) | Marine microbial communities from water near the shore, Antarctic Ocean - #420 | ecosystem: Environmental > Aquatic > Marine > Unclassified | place: Southern Ocean | collected 2014-10-03
GTGCAGGCATAAGCCACCACATCAAAATCAAACTGCCTAGGTAATAAGCTTGCCGCCATGGGCAAATCGGCTTCCATTTGGGCCAGGGTGCTGGGTGTGACTTCCATCGCATTGGCAATGCGGCAGTGATAAGTAGCCACCTGTGGCAAAGCTAACAAACTGGCTAGCTCGTGCTCTATGGTTTGGTCTGTTTGCAACACAATTACACCCATGCGGGCCACAGTGCCTAAGCCAGCATCTAAATCACTAGCTAAGTGCAGTATGTCTGTATCAGATAGGCTGTGGGTGGGTGTTTTTTTATGGTTATTAGTGGTCACATTTAAACTCTAGATAATGCATCAAGGCTGATCGTACCATTTGGTTTGAAATGGGTAAATCATTGTGGCGCTGTGTATATACTCCTATGCGTCACTTGATAGATTAATGCTTTAAGCCGATGTGTCACATTTTTTAGGCGCCTTAATTATTGCTCTTTCATTACCTGAAACGCTAGCGAAGCCACCGGCTATCCTTAACACTTTGTATATCCACCATGCACGAAGTGAACTCATGCCGTCTGCTTTGCACATTTTTTGTAAAAGCCGATCTGCAGGCTCTAAAGTGGTGTGTTGGTCTAAAAGCTTCTCTCTGATCAATTGATATAACGCATCATGCACGAGTGAGCCTCGCATAAAATTACGAGTATCAATTGCTGGGCCAGATGGGCCATCCCAAGCATAACCTTTGTTGATGGTAAGCAGCCCATCGGCTGTAAGTGCAATGAATTCTGAAGGTGATGCCACACTCTCTTTTGGCCTAATAGAAATTTTGACAGTGTATGCCTCAACAAGCTGATACTTGTAGCCTTTTTTATATGAGATACATTCCATTGTTGTGCCTCCCGTGCCGAAATTAATGTGCCAGAACTATCCATCCCATACGGCACTCTAAATTTTTCCATTAATACTCCAGTGTTTGGGCTTGTGTAGCTCCAACGCCCAACCCAAGTCGTCGCGAACTGGCAGGCTTTTTAGAAAAATATGACGGTTTACCAAGGCCGGGTGCTTTGACTTGTTAGCATGCTATCGCGCACGCTTAGAGTTGGTTAGGTAGTCACTGCCTGACAGCGGCTGTAAAAAAATGGCGGTGGTTTTTCTGGCTTTTGATAAAGCAATTGACCATGGTTGCTATCGGCTGCAGCCACTTGTCACATGCACTCTTCAACCAAACTCTCTTCACGCTTTATAGACTGATAATATTCATCAGCGCTAGCCACTTTATTGATTAGAGCATTGATATTTAATTTTTGAAGCTCTTGCTCAATCTCATCAAGATTAACATTGAAGTATTCTTTTCTTCGATTTACTTTATTAACACGCTGTTTATCAAATACCTTATGCAAGGTAGATTCTAGATTTGGAGCATCATCAGATTCAATCAACGCATGAACATCAAATGTAAAGGGTACACTTGCATCACCAAGCTCTTTTACTCGATCCATCGGCTCCATTCTTCTTGTCATACCAATTTTCAAAATATCTTCTCCAAAGCTGCCGATGTTAGAGATAACGTATACATGCCCTTGCTTTGTTTCTTGTGCTCGACTTTTAGCTCTTTCGAATTTTTGATTAGCCTCCTCAAGCTCAGCTTTCAATCTCTCTAACTCTTGTTGATAGGTTGCTCTTTCAACATCAGACTTTTCAGACAGTTTCTTTTCAAGCTCTGCAATAGCTTCTCTTTTGATCCGTTCTTCTTTTTCTGCTTCCTTCTGAATTGTCTCGGCCTCTTGCCTCGCCTTCTTTTCTTCTCTTTCTTGCTCTCTTAACTCTCTCTGGTCTTCTTTGGCAAGCTGCTTAGCCTTTTTAAAATGAATCTCAATTTCTAGCCTTTTGATAAGCAATGCTTTGAACTCTTCATTAACGCTGGCTCTGCTATCGATACATTTAATTAAGGCTTCTGTAGCGATAATAGATTCTGCCAACTTCTCTAATGCTTGATGCCCATTATTTGCATTCGTCTTCGTGCAAAGCATTTCCACTGTGGTTAGTAGTAACGCTCCAGCCATGTCTGCTTTAGCGGAAATTGATACAAATTTGCCGATATTTACATTTGAGTTACTTCCTCTAACTCCATCAATCGCATTAACGGCTAAATTTTTCAATTTTGCTTTCACTTCTTTTCTATCTTCTTGATAGGCTTGGCTTGAAAGAAGGTCTTCTTCTGTTAATAGTTCGATATCTGCAGCATGTGAGCAACTTTTATCGGTTATGTCTTCTATAATGGCTCTTGATTGTTGAAGCCTAGAAGTAATTTCTTTATCTGCGACTTTTAAACGTTCAATCCGTTCATAAAACGGAATTACGCCTTGTTCAGCCTCATCTACCAGATCTTTAGCCTCTTTCTTAGATTCATCTAACAAATCTTTAGCCTCTTTCTTAGCTTTAGCAAGAATTGACTTTCGCTTTTTTAGAGTAAAAATTATCGAAGATATACCAATCAGGCAAAGTATGACTCCTGCTATTAATGTATTTTGATCAATTGCATCCATAAATTCCGTTTCCTATTTCTAAAACTCTTAAGTTAACTCTGCTGAGCAAGGAACGCCTAGCTCAGCGGCGGCATTAGCCGGCCTCTGGAGTGCTTTGTTATGTGTTTTTAGTTTTGTCATTCATGTTACTTGCAATAACTTTTAATTTATTTCTATAAACGGTTATCGAGTGGTCTGCTGGTATCTTTAAAAATGATATTTTTTTCTTAAAAAAAGCTCGGATTCTAAACCACCAACTAACAGCGTATAGGAGCTTTACATCGCCATAGCCCCCAGCTTTACAATTTGTTAGATATCTCATATCGCCAGTGTGTAAATAACCATAAAACTTTGAAAGCAAAAGATTCTTTATAGGTTTACCAAAATTGGGAATAAGCCCGCATAACCAAGCAATAAACCCAATAATTTCTACTCCAGGAGGAAGCATTGTTACTGGATCGGCAGCATTAACTAACCTGTAGATTGGAGGTTTGATATTTGTTGTCCAAACTACGTCTCCGACTCTTGGTGAGCCAAATGTATAACAAGCGGCAATTCCCCCTGTGTGTTTAAGTTTTTTAGCAGCAACAGTTGCTAACGCTCCACCTAAACTATGCCCTGTAATAAAAAGAGGTTTGTCTTTATATTTATCGTCCCTAAGAGTTTCTGAAATTTCCAAATGGACTTGATTAAAGGCATCATCGAATCCTGAATGAATTTTTCCTCCCGTTTCACAAACTTTGATTACTGCTTTAGCGTCAGATTTAATATCTTTGATGCTTGTAGCTTCTGTACCCCTAAACCCTAGAAAAATATATTTGTCGTTTTCAAGCAAAATAGCTTGAGTTCCATTATTATCAAATGTTTTCACAAGCTTAAGGTTTAAAAACTCAACATTTTTTTCTAACTTTTTCTTTTCAGCCTCAGCATCGTATCCAACCATTTCAATCAGACCCGTTATCGACTTCATTTTACTGTCGCCTACTAATTCTGATACTTTTCCAATAAGGTATTCTTTTGTTGTGCTTTTAAACATTGGGTTGAACCGCACATAAGCAAGTTCAGAGATACAAGCCATAAGCCACGAAGTTCTATCACTATAAGCTTGCCTGTAATTAGGTAAGCTTTTATTCAATAACTCCTCAATTTCATTTTTTTCTTTAGGTGAATTTATTAATATATTTGACATCGTTTTCCCTTATTTGATTTACATTTTCCCGGCTCAGCTGCGTAGTAAGCTGGCGGGTTTTTTAGAACAAAAAAGCGGACAGGTTGCGGAGTCAGATTAACGTCGTTTGTTATGTAATATGTGCAGCCGATACTTTAAACGTGAGTCACTAATAAGCGGCAACTCACTCACACAGATTTAACTATGATAATTATATGTTTATATAACCAGTAATACGTATTTATTACAAGCTTATTATATGAAAATATTTTCATTTTACTTTTGTATAATAAAAGTGCGCAGGCATTTATCCCACGCATAAAAAAAGCCTAACCACACCGATGGTTAAGCTTTTTTAAGTGCAGTGGTTAAGCTTACTTAGCGAAAAGCTGCCCTAAGTCTGCAAAGGCTTTAAACTCTAGCGCATTGCCGCTAGGGTCGCTAAAAAACAAGGTGGATTGCTCCCCTGCTTCGCCTTTAAAGCGTGTGTGTGGCTCTATTATAAATTCCACTTTACCCGCTAGCCTTTGGGCTAGGTGTTGCCAGTCTTCCAGGGTAAGCACCACGCCAAAATGCGGCACTGGCACGCCTTTGCCATCTACCCCATTCACATGCACAGACACTTTGCCTTGTGGGCCTAGGTTTGGGTTAAGGTGGGTGACTAGCTGATGGCCATATAGGTTCCAGTCTATCCATTCTTCACTAGAGCGGCCTTCACTTAGGCCAAGTAGCTGGCCATAAAACAGCCGCGATTCTTCTACATCCCTAATAGGAATGGCTAAATGAAAGGGGCGTATCGCAGATTCAGACATAGTGTATGCTCACCTATTTTAGATTAACCAATCACAGCCAACAAACGCGCTTTAGTTTGCTCATCGGCAAACGATGCTTGCATGGCCATGCGTGAGATATTGCGCAGCTGCTCTAAGTCTAGACCAAAATCTTGCGCACCAGACAGGTATTCAGTGCCTACGGTGGTAGCAAAAAATGGGGGGTCATCAGAGTTTAGGCTCACGCTTATGCCGGCTTCTAAGATCTTATTAAGTGGGTGGCTCTCTAGGTTTGGATACACAGACAAAGCAATGTTGCTGCCAGGGCACACTTCTAGAGCAATACCGCGTTTAGCAAGCTCCAACATAAGCGCTGGGTCCTCTACACTGCGCACACCGTGGCCTATGCGAGCCACTGGTAGGTTATCAATGGCATCCCATACACTTTCTGGGCCCAACACTTCACCAGCGTGGGTGGTGCAAGCAAGCCCTGAGGCTGCGGCTATATTAAACGCTGGGGCAAAGTCGGCTTGGGTAAACATAGATTCATTGCCACCCATACCAAAGCCTACAATATAAGGGTGTGGATTATCAGCCACTTGTTGCGCCACCACTACAGCTTGCTCTGGGCCTAAATGGCGGATACAAGACACAATTAAACGGCCCACAATGCCAAAGTCTCGCTGCGCATCATCTATGCCTTGCACACAGCCCAAAAGCATATCGTCATAGCTCATGCCTACTGTGGCTGCATGGTCTGGAGAAATGAATGTTTCGGCGTAAATGGTGCCTTGTGCTGCACACTCTTGCATGTAGGTGTACATAATGTCGCGGTAGTCTTGGGCTTTGCGAAGGCAAAAGCTGGCTTCGTCATAAGCGCCTAAAAACTCTACGAAGTTATCCCATGCAAACATGTCTTTTTCGTTAAATAAACCGTCCTTAAGAGTGATGCCGTTGCGCTTGGCAATAGCTCGCACTAGCTGCGGCTGTATACACCCTTCTAAGTGGCTGTGTAGCTCTACTTTGGGTAGTTTTTGAATTTGCTGGGTTAATAGTTCAGACATGAAATACTCACTGATGTTAATAAAAATTTAATCTAACGCGTTAGCTCACAAGCGGTGCCATAGTTTAAAGGCTCAAGCTCTAAATGGCACGCTACAGTTTGCCCCATATCGGCAAAACTTGCTCTTTCGCCTAAGTTGCACGCTGTCACTGCTTCACCACAATAGTGGCCATAAAAAACCACCGGCACATGCTCTCGGGTGTGGTGAGAGCCTGGCCATGTAGGGTCGCAGCCATGGTCTGCACTGAGTAATACTAGGTCTTGTTGGCCAAGCTTGGCTTCCAGCTCTGGTATTCTGGCGTCAAATTCTTCTAGGGCATTGGCATAGCCTGCCACATTGCGGCGGTGGCCATATTTACTGTCAAAATCTACCAAATTAACAAAGATCAAACCTTCTTTCACCTTGTCCATTTGGTCTAGCATTTGATCTACTAAGCCCATGTTATCGGCTGCTTTTACTGTGTAGCTCACGCCTTGGTGAGCAAAAATATCGCCTATTTTACCCACAGACACCACAGTGCCTTGTTTGTCTTGAATATGATCAAGTAAAGTGGCGCCCAGTGGGGGGGTGGTTAGGTCTTTGCGGTTTTCTGTGCGCTCAAAGGTAGAGGCTGTTGATCCCCTAAACGGCCTAGCAATCACTCGGGTGACATTAAGAGGGTCTACTAGCTTTTTGGCTATGTCGCATAAGGCATAGAGCCTTTCTAGGCCAAAGGTTTCTTCATGGGCGGCAATTTGAAAGACCGAGTCATCGGAGGTATAGCAAATGGGGTGGCCTGTGCGCAGGTGTTCTTCGCCATATTCCACTAACACTTGCGTACCAGAGCAGTGTTTATTGGCCAAGGTGCCTTGTATATTGCCTTGTGCCAATAAATCTTGCATTAGCTGTGCTGGAAAACAGTTGTCTTGTTTTGGAAAGGTGCCCCAATCAAATAAAACGGGCAAACCACAAATTTCCCAATGGCCACTAGGGGTGTCTTTACCACTACTTAGCTCTACGGCATGGCCATAAGCCCCCTGCACTGTTTCATCAGTATTAAGGGGTAAGCTTTGTTTGCGGCTACCCACTGCTGCGGCACCTAACCCAAAGCGTAATAGATTTGGTATTTTAAGCGGCCCACTACGCTTGCTATTATTGGCCAGCCCAGCCTCACACGCCTCTACAATATGGCCAAAGGTGTCAGAGTTTTGGTCGCCATATTTAGCAGCATCAGCGCTAGCACCGATACCCAATGAGTCTAAAATTATAATGATGGCTCTGTTCATAAATTTGTCTTTATCTTGTGTTAATTACTAAACCTAAAACTACATGTCTATCTAGGCCTGGTAAAACTCTTTTACCAAAGTTTGCGCACCCAAAGCTTTAGGATTTAATTCAATCAAACTAGACAGCTGCTGCTGAACCATGTGCAGCTGTTCATCGTTTCGAACATGAGCTAAAGCCAACACTTCACCTTGCTCCACATAGTCATTTAGTTGCACCATCTTGCTTAGCCCCACTGCATAATCGATGGAGTCTTCAGCCTTAGTGCGCCCTGCTTTAAGGCCCACCATACACATGCCTATGCCTCGCACGTCCATGCCAGTTACATAGCCAGAAACTGATGCCAAAATAGGCTTCACAATAGGCGCTTGTGGTAAATAATGCGCTGGTTTTTCAAGCAAATCTGCAGGGCCGCCTAAGCCTTGCACCATGTCTGCAAACACCTGTGCTGCGTGGCCTTGGTTTAAAGCTGCACTGGCTTTGTTTCGTGCGTCACTTAAGCTTGCCGCTGCGCCGCTAAGATCTAACATGTGCGCAGCCAGCTCAATGGTAAGCTCCAACAAGCGAGGGTCAGCTTGGGCTGGGTTGAGTAAAAAATCGATGCATTCTGCCATTTCTACAGCATTACCCACGCTATGGCCCAACACCTGATTCATGTCTGTAATTAAGCATCGGGTAGGCACACCTGCACCTGTTGCCACGTGTGAAATACTTTGGCTTAATTCTTGTGCCATGGACATTTGCGCAGCAAAAGCACCGTTGCCTGTTTTTACATCCATCACTAAAGCGTCTAAGCCTGCAGCAAGCTTTTTAGACAATATAGATGAGGTAATCAAATCGATAGATTCTACTGTAGCTGTTACATCGCGAGTGGCATAAAGGCGCTGATCAGCAGGGGCAAGCTTATCTGTTTGGCCAATTATGGCACAGCCTACACGCTTAACCAGAGACTTAAATACCGCTTCATCTGGGTAAGCGTTATAGCCTGGAATACTATCAAATTTATCCAGTGTGCCACCAGTGTGGCCCAACCCACGCCCCGAAATCATCGGCACATAGGCACCACACGCAGCCACTATAGGCCCCAACATCAAGCTCACTTTATCGCCTACGCCGCCGGTAGAGTGTTTATCTACTATGGGGCCATCTAGGCCCATCTGTTGCCAGCTTAACACCTTGCCAGAATACATCATTTGCTGGGTTAAAGTGATGCGCTCTTTCATGGTCATACCACGCTGATAAACAGCCATAGCAAAGGCACCTAGCTGCACATCACTTAGCTGCCCACTGGTAATGCCTTTTACCATAAAGGTAATTTCGGCGTCACTTAGTGCTAGCCCATCCCGTTTTTTACGGATGAGTTCTTGGGGCATAAAAGCGCTTGTCATTGCGGTGTCTCATAGCTAACTAAAAAGGCATTCAACAAACGCTCAACGCCATCAGTGGCCATTTTTGCGTATTCCATGGTTTGTTCATGGCTAAGTGGTGTGGGGCTCATGCCAGATGCATAGTTGGTAACAATTGATAAAGCACATAAGGGCAAACCTTGATGCCTAGCCAAAATCACCTCTGGCACTGTGGACATGCCCACAGCTTGAGCACCAAGCACCTTTAGGGCTCTAATCTCTGCTGGAGTTTCAAAATGAGGCCCACACATCCAAGCATAAACCCCTTCATGTAGCTTCACATCATTAGCCACCGCTGCTTTGCGCATGGCATCAATCATGGTGTGATTATAGGCTTGAGTCATATCCACAAAACGTGAGTTACCTTGAACACCAAATAAGGGTGAAACACCTGTCATGTTGATGTGATCAGTAATCAACATCACACTGCCTGGCCCTGCATCTGTCACCATACTACCTGCAGCATTGGTGAGTATTAGTGCCTCACAGCCCATGGCTTTAAAGGTTTGAATCACCACAGCCATTACATCTGCTTTGCCCTGCTCGTAGTAATGGGCTCTGCCTTGCAATACGGCCACACGGGTGCCACCAACAAACCCAATTACTAAACGCCCTGCATGTCCACCCACACCTGCTTTTGGAAAGCCTGGTAAGTTATCAAATCCAATGCTTGCTACTGCGTCTACTTGGTCTGCAAAGGTGCCCAAGCCTGAGCCTAGCACCATGCCTATTTGAGGCACAAAATCCCCCACTGCTTGTTGGATAACAGCTAAACAGTCATCAACCTGACTCATAATAAAAACTCCGGCCCAAATGCATGGGGCAATAATTCTGCCAGGGGTAAGCGGCGCTGCACACCATTTGGGGAGCACAAAATAACGGGAGTGTTATCATCAGAAAACTCCCGTATACGCTGCCGGCAGCCACCACATGGTGTAGCGCCTTGCTCATCTTGGCTCATAATATAGATTTTTTGAATGCGCCGTTGGCCCGCCATAACCATGGCTGCAATGGCTGCGGTTTCTGCACAGTTGCCCTCTGGATAGCTTGCATTTTCAACGTTTGTGCCTGCAAAAGTTTGGCCATCTTGCGTCACTATTAAAGCGCCAACAGGGTAGTTAGAATAAGGTGCATAGGCCTTGCCCATGGCTTGTTTTGCAGCATTTATATAGTCAGCTTCTGGGCTTAAACTAGACATATTTATCGTTCCTTCACGTAAGCCAAGCCTGAGGCTTTAGGGGGTATAGCGCGGCCAATAAAGCCCGCTAAAAGAATCACAGTAAGTAAGTAAGGCGTGGCTTCAATAAACTGCACCGGAATCTCACCAATACCTGGAATAGCAACACCTTGAAGGCGCACTGCCAGTGCATCTAAAAAACCAAATAACAAACAGGCCATCATCACAGTAAATGGACGCCATTTACCAAATATTAGTGCCGCCAAAGCAATGTAGCCCTGGCCTGCTGTCATGTCTCTAGTAAACTGAGCATTATGAGCAATAGCAATATAGGTGCCTGCAACACCACACAACACACCACCGATCAGTAGTGCTTTATAGCGCAATTTGATCACTGATAAACCTGCTGTATCTACCGCTGTGGGGTTTTCACCAACAGCCCTAAGGCGCAAACCAAAGCGGGTGCGATAAACCACCCACCACACCATTGGCACCACCACAAACGCTAGGTATACGAGGATATTATGGCCACTAATCAGCTCTTTATAGATGGGCCCCAACACAGGAATAAACGACAGCTGCTCAGCAAACGGCAAGGTGATAGAGAGAAACCGTGATTCATTGTTAAGGGCAGGCGTTAGGCCGCCTTGATGGAACCAAGCCAAACCTAAAATAATGGTGAGCCCTGCCACTAATATATTGATGGCAATGCCACTTACCACCTGATCACCCCGGTGGGTAATGGTGGCAAAGCCATGCAACATAGCCAAGCCACAAGACACTATAATTGCTACAGCCAAACCAGCCCATGGGGAGCCTACCACTGCGGCAACACTAGCTGCAGCAAAAGCTGACGCTAACATTTTACCTTCTAAACCAATATCTACCACACCCGCGCGTTCAGCAAAAAGGCCTGCCATTGCGGCTAGTATCAGTGGCGTAGACACACGCACAGTGGCATCCAAGGTCAACAACACTGTTAAGAATACATCGCTCATGCGCTCACCTCTGCTGCCCATGCTGCTTGGGGTTTAACGGGGGCCAATCTGCGTATAAGCCAGGGCCGATACATATACTCTAAAGCGCCACAGAATAAGATAACTAGCCCTTGCATTACCACCACAATGTCACGAGAAACGCCGCTCATCTCAAACGCTAGCTCCGCACCGCCTTGGTACAAGATCCCAAACAACAAGGCTGCCATAATGATTCCAACCGGGTGTTTACGACCCATTAAGGCCACCGCTATACCACCAAAGCCATAGCCTAGGTGAAAGTCCATAATGAGTCGGTGTTGATAGCCTACTAGCTCGTTAATACTCACTAAGCCAGCTAAAGCACCAGAGATACACATGGCTATAATAATAATTCTTTTGGGCTTTATACCGCTATAAACGGCGGCAGAGCCGTTTTTACCTGTAGCGCGAATCGCATAACCCCAGCGGGTTTGCCACAAGAAAAACCACACTAAAACGGCACAAACCAAAGCCAGTATTACTGAGAGATTAAGCGGAGAGGCTTCAATACTGTAACCAAAACCTGCTGCTACATCATGTACAAATGGCATCCACGCATTGGTTGGAAAGAGCTCACTTTGTGGGGTCATCTGCCCTGTTTCACGCAGCACGTGCACCATTAGGTACACCATGAGCGATGCAGCCAAAAAGTTGAACATAATCGTGGTGATTACAATATGACTGCCTCGATACGCCTGTAAATAGGCTGGAATCAAAGCCCATAAACCGCCAAATAGCAAAGCACCTATAATACTAGCGGGTATAAAGACCCACGCACCAAGGCTAGGATCTAACATCAAAATAGCAAGGCCTGCGCCTAAGCCACCCACATAAGCTTGCCCTTCTCCACCGATGTTAAACAATCCAGCATGAAAAGCGATTGCCACAGCTAAGCCTGTGAAAATAAAGTTGGTGGTGTAATAAATGGTGTAGCCAATGCCTTCTTCATAACCAAAGGCCCCGTACAGCAGCACTTGTGCTGCTTCAATGGGGTTCACGTCAATCAGCCAAAACACCACGGCTGTTACTGCAAACGCAGTGAAAATGTTAAGCAAGGGTAATATTAGCCGGTTGATCCAAGCTATTCTGGTATCACGGTTCATAGTTGACGTTCCTGAGTAGCAGCTTGTTTCAAAAAGGCCTGTTGATCATCCATGGTTTGCAGAGGGTCTATGGGGTCTAACGCATTCGCCATCATCATGCCTAAGGTTTGTTCGTCGGCATCGCTTGCATCTATGCGGCCGGTTATTTCACCGTCGCATAAAACGATAATACGGTCACTCACAGACATAATTTCATCTAATTCTACCGACACTAATAACACAGCCTTACCTGCATCGCGCATGTCGATAATGCGCTGATGTATAAATTCTATGGCACCAATATCAACGCCACGGGTGGGTTGACCTATGAGTAGCACATCAGGGTTACGTTCCATTTCGCGAGCTAAAATCAGCTTTTGCTGATTACCACCAGAAAAGTTTGCAGATTTTAAGCGGGGGTCAGCAGGACGCACGTCAAAAGCACTCATTAGTGAATTGCAGTTGGCTTCAACCTTTTTGTGGCTAAGCCAAATGCCTGAGTTGATTTTGGGGTCTGTGTGATAACCTAGCAAAGCCGATTCACTAGCACTAAAATCTGTAATCAAGCCCATGCGGTGGCGGTCTTCTGGCACATGTGCCAGGCCTAATTGGCGCAATTTGTCTGGTGCTAAAGGGTTTTTAGCATCCATATTGAAACCTAATATTTCAACACTACCACTTTCCATTTTCACAATACCAGACAAGGCTTCTAACAACTGAGTTTGGCCATTGCCAGACACGCCTGCTACACCTAGCACTTCTCCAGCACGTAGCTCAAAGCTTATGTCTTTTATGCGCTCAATACCTTGGCTGTCTTTTACTGTTAAACGCTTCACTTTCATTAAGGGCGCACGCACGTTGGCTGGTTTTTTGTTCACTTGCAACAGCACCTTACGGCCTACCATTAGCTCTGCAAGCTGTTCACGGCTGGTGTCTTTTGTGTCTGTGTGGGCCACCATTTGGCCAGCGCGCATCACCGACACCTGGTCAGTAATAGACATAATTTCACGTAGCTTGTGGGTGATTAACATAATGGTGACACCCTGTTGCTTAAGGGCATCAAAAATGCGGAACAGCTCATCTGTTTCTTGGGGTGTTAAAACACCCGTTGGCTCATCCAAAATCAAAATTTTGGCGCCTTTATACAGTGCTTTAAGTATCTCTACACGTTGTTGCAACCCTACAGATAATGTATCTATGGTGGCATCTAAGTCTACCTTTAAGCCATACTCATCGCCTAATCGAGTGAGCTCCTTACGAGCAGCCCCCATGCCATTAGCGAGCAAAGCACCACCTTCACTGCCTAAGATGACGTTTTCTAATACTGTAAAGTTCTCTACCAGCATAAAATGCTGATGCACCATACCAATGCCTGCGGCAATGGCTTGGTGGGAATCTGTGAATGTATAGGCTTGGCCTAATACTTTAATCTGCCCTGCATCAGCTTGATAAAAGCCATACAGAATACTCATCAATGTGGATTTTCCCGCACCGTTTTCACCTACGATGCCATGAATATTACCCCGTTTAACCTGCAAGCAAACGTTGTTATTTGCGTGCACTGCGCCAAAGCGCTTATCAATGTCGGTTAATTCAATAGCGTAATTATCAGTCATAATCATCGGTCTTTGGTTGTCGGTATGCGGACAAAAAGTAGCAGCTAGCGATGCATTACACACCACTAACCACTTTATTACCTTCAGCTACCTTGGCCCCTGTAACCTTCAAATCCTATTCATAGGAAATGGTTTGGGGCTAGTCAGCTTTAGTAGTTACAGGTGTTATCAGACATATAGTCATGTACTGAGATATCACCAGCAATAATAGCTGCCTTAATTGCATTAACCTGTGCTTCCATATCAGCAGATACCAAATCACGGTTATGCTCATCCAGTGCCCAATCAACACCACCTTCAGCAAGGCCCATGCTTACAAAACCTGGCTTCCATGTGCCATTTTGTGCAGTTGCATAGCTTTGGTACGCAGCTTCACCAACGCGCTTAACCATAGAGGTTAGTACGGTGCCTGGCTGCAAGTAGTTTTGGTTTGAGTCAACACCGATGGCTAGCTTACCCATGTCTGCAGCAGTTTGGATTACACCATTACCTGATGAACCAGCAGCAGCAAACACAACGTCTGCGCCAGATTCAAACTGGCTACGGGCAATTTCACCACCTTTAGATGGGTTTGCAAATGCTGCACCTGTTGAGCCTACAAAGCTAGTAAGCACTTTGATGTCTGCATTAATATGCTTAGCACCTTGCTCATAACCACAACCAAATACAGAGATCAGAGGAATATCCATACCACCCACAAAGCCAACAGTGCCTGTTTCAGACTTCATCGCCGCCAAAGCACCTACTAAGAAAGAGCCTTCTTGGGCACGAAACACAACACTTTGAACGTTGGCTTCTGGTACCACCATGTCGATCAAAGTGAACTTAGCGTCTGGGTATGCTTGAGCCGCAGCACTAACCGCGTTAGCTTGCGCAAAACCAACACCAACGATTGGGCTATTTCCGCGCTTAGCAAGCTTCTTAAGGCCTTGCTCCACTTGGGCTTCGTTAGTCGGCTCCACTTCACGAACACTGATACCCGTATCTGCGGTAAAGCGTTTGATACCGTTATATACAGCTTCGTTGAATGATTTATCAAACTTACCAGCTTTGTCATACACAACAGCTGGCTTAATTTCTGCTTGCGCAGCACTGGCAGTTAACACAACTGCAGCGGCCGCGATCGCCATGGTGATTTTATTTAACTTCATTATATTCTCCTAGGTTTACTTAAATCGGCTTAAGCCGTTTTCTTCTTTTTAATTAGTCGCCGTATGGCGTCCAAATATTTTTCACTTGTGTGGCTTGGCGTAAAAACTCCAAACCTTCACTTTGGATTGGATCAAGCCAATCTCGATCCAACTCTAAGTGAGTCCACATGCGTTTTAAATCGATTACACTTGTTTGCTCTGCATGTTTATTAATGCTGGCTTGGGCCCAGCACCACATGGCATCCACTTCACCATGGCCAGCTAAGTGATTAGCCAAATCTGCTTTGGGGCCAGCCACTATATTCACCACACCAGCAGGAACATCAGAAGTTTCCAGCACTTGCACAAGCTCCAAAGCAATGCTTGGATAGCGTTCACTGGCCACTAGTACCACTCGATTGCCCATGGCAATGGCAGGGGCTATAAGCGCTATAGTAGAAATAAGTGGTTGATTGTTGGGTGTTACTAACCCTATCACTCCCACCGCTTCAGGCAAAGCAAGAGTGATACCCCGGTAGGGTGCATTGTGCACTGCCCCGTCATACTTATCTGCCCATGCAGCATAAGTAAAAAGACAAGACAGTGCAGCATCAAACTCAGCTTGAGCTTGAGCTAAATCATACCCACACACACTTTGTAAACGCTCAAGCCATTCGCTTTCGCGTTGAGCTAAGTTTTCGGCTAAAAAATAAATAACCTGAGCACGTCCATGGGCGGTTTGCTGGGTCCATGCAGATGCTTTTACCGCACCCGACACTCCATTACGAATGTCTTTGCGATTACCAACACCCACCATGGCCGCTACACTGCCATCATGGTTAAAACAAGCTTGGCTGTGCCCAGAGTCTGGTCTAGCCTGCTTACCTGCTAGATAAAACTTTAATGTGCGATCAATAGATGTGGTGCTAGCTGCAGGCTTCACTGGGGCGTTATCAGCATGAGTAGCTAGATCAGCAAAGCTTTCCATGGCACTTAGGCCAGTAGGTGCTAAGTATTCATAAAGCCCCTCTTTGCCGCCTTCGCGGCCAAAGCCAGATTCTTTAACACCACCAAAACCACAGGCTGCATCAAACTGGTTATGATTGTTAACCCACACTACACCTGCTTTAATCTTAGGTGCTACATCCATAGCGCGATTAATATTTTCGCTCCACACACTGGCTGCTAAGCCGTATCGGCTGTTATTAGCTAGCTCCACCGCCTCAGCTTGAGTGCGAAATGTCATAGACACAAGCACTGGGCCAAATATTTCTTCTTGCACCAGAGGGTGGCTGGTATCCACATCTGTGATGAGAGTGGGTGGGTAATAATTTTTGTGAGCATCCTCACCTTGAGCTTGGTAGAGTGTGCCGCCTTGTGTCATGCCTTGGCTTACCAACTGGCTCACTGCCTTAAATTGCTGCTGACTGACTAGACTGCCTACATCAATAGACTTATCCAGTGGCGACCCTGTGCGCAGCTGTTGCATGCGTAGCTTCAGCTTGGCGTGAAGCGTTGCAGCTACTGGTGCGTGCACTAATAAGCGAGAGCCCGCACAGCACACTTCGCCTTGATTAAACCAAATTGAGTCTACAAGACCCTCAACAGCAGCATCTAAATCTGCATCTTCAAACACGATAAAGGCTGACTTTCCGCCCAGCTCTAAGGTTAGCTTTTTGCCTTGGCCGGCTGTGGCTAGACGAATAGCCCGGCCCACCGCAGTAGATCCAGTAAATGCAACTTTATCTACACCTTGATGAGCTGCAAGGGTGGCGCCAGTTTCTCCAGCACCATTAATAATATTCACCACCCCCGCTGGCACCCCAGACTCTTGGCAAATTTGCGCAAATAACATAGCCGTTAAGGGAGTTTGTTCGGCGGGCTTTATAACAATGGTATTGCCCATAGCAATGGCTGGAGCCACCTTCCATGACAGCATCAACAATGGAAAATTCCACGGGATAATTTGAGCAGCCACTCCCACAGGCCCATGGTTTGGAAAGCTTTGCTCTTGTAGCTTTGCCCATCCAGCGTGATGGTATAAATGACGAATAGCCAAAGGAATATCCGCATCTCTGCTTTCACGAATAGGTTTACCATTGTCTAAGGTTTCTAACACAGCAGCTAAGCGAGCATATTTTTGGAGATTACGAGCCAGCGCATAGAGTATTTTTGCCCGACCAAAACCACCTAAGGCCCACCATGCTGGTTGGGCTTTGCGAGCACAGGCAATGGCTGTATCTATTTGTTCACTGGTGGCCACTTCGATCTGTGCCAACACCTGTGACGTGGCTGGGTTTTGTACATCAATAAGAAAGGCATCAGCCTGGCTCACAAAAGCACCGTTGATATAATGGCCAAACCTACGGTCATTTTCTTGCAACCATGCCTGTGCTTGGCTATCACTTTCTAGGGCTTGGCTATAATTTAACTGCTCAAATTCTTGCGTTAGCGTCATTTCTTTTATCTTTGTGTGAGTGGTCATGATCAATCCTGTACGCGGTTTATGCTAAAGCGTGTCGGTAAGCTGCTGAGTAGTAACCACTGTCATAATGGTCTAGCTGGCGCTCTATATCACCCAACAAACTGGAGGCACCAAAACGAAATAAATCAGGCTCTAACCAACGGCGGCCCAACTCTTCTTGCATCATTGTCATATACAGCAGCGCTGTTTTACTATCACTCACACCCCCTGCAGGCTTAAAACCAATATAAAAGCCTGTCAGCTGGTAGTACTCTCGGATCATTCGCACCATCACCAAACTCACTGGCAAGGTTGCATTTTCTGTCTCTTTACCCGTGGATGTTTTAATGAAATCTGCCCCAGCCATCATACAAACCATAGACGCCTTGGCAACGTTACCTAAGTGGCCTAACTCGCCTGTTGCTAGAATAGTCTTCAAATGCGCACTGCCACAGGCCTTACGAAAGGCCTTAACTTCATCATATAAGGCTTGCCAATTACCTTCCAATACATGCCTGCGACTGATTACAATATCTATTTCATCAGCCCCTGCAGCCACCGAATATTCTATCTCTGCAATGCGCAGTGGCAATGGCGACAAACCAGCTGGAAAGCCTGTAGAAACAGCAGCCAAATGAATGCCCGACCCAGCAAGACTTTTACAGGCTGCGCCCAGCATCTCGTGATAAACACAGACAGCTGCGGTGGATAGATGGAGTGACTCAATACCCAAGCAACGCTGTAACTTTGCCCCTACTGGCTGTTTTGCTTTACTACATAAACGCTTTACACGGTCTTGCGTATCGTCTCCAGACAAAGTGGTGAGATCTATCAAACTAATGGCTTTAAGCAGCCAAGCAGCTTGTTGTTGCTTTTTGATGCTACGCCTAGTGCTATAAGCGCCACACCTTCGCTCTACTGCACTTTTGTTAACCCTAATGTTGTCAAGGTGCTGTAAGTTTAGGGCCATGCCTGGATTACGCACTAAACTTGGGTACTGATCCATTTTTTTCTCCATGTTCTGGTTAGGGGATTTAACCAAACTCATAGCCACTTGTGCAGAGTCTTGTTCAGATACACTTGTAGGCACGTGCGTTGCCATTTACTTACACTCCATCAAAGAAACTAATTTTTCGGCTGTGGCTTCACCCATCACTAGATCTGTCACTAAACCAGAGCGTAGTGCGCCAAGCAGAGCAAGCTCTTTTCCTAAACCACCAGCCACAGCTACCACGCGTTTACCTGCCATTTCGCAAGCATTAATACCCAAACCATGGCCATTGAGTGGGTGATCCACTAGCTGGCCTGAAATATCATAAAAACTACCAATCAAGTCGCACACTGCACCTGCTGATCGCAGTGCTTCTAAGTCATTCTCTGTCACTAGGCCCACACTTTTGAGATAGTGATTGGTTTGTAGGCCGCCTATACCCACCGCATAAAGATTTGCATTGCGTGCCAAATTTAAACTAAATTGCACACTCGCTTGAGCCATCAACATTGCATGCTCTGCGTCATCACGGGCCAAATAAGGCACAGGCATAAAATAGCCTTCTCCACCTGTACGCTCCACAAACTGCTGCACCACATCTAGCCGATTGGCTGAAAACTTACGCGTAAAGCTGCCAGAAACCGAGGCAAAGGTTAAGTCTGGACGGCTAATTTTAGGTAATTTTTCTGCCAACGCTGAAAGCGAGCGACCTTTACCAATACCCACACAAGAAGCGGTGGGTAGTTGGTTGAGAATGTTGTAGAAAAAGCGCGCAGCACCGGCGCCCACTTCATTGAAGTTGGCTTCGTTGTCATCTGCATTCATATGATCTGTGGGGGCAATCAAACAAGAGAGTAAGTTGAATTTTTTTGATAACTGCTCTTCTAGCGCGACACAGCGGGCAGGTTCGCCTTCGATAAATATCTTTACCATGCCTTGCTGTTGAGCAAGCTGAATAAGCCGGTGCGCTTTAACAGGTGATACACCCAAGCGTTTGGCCACCTCACCTTGGGTGTAGCCGCCAATAAATGACAGCCATGCCGCCCGTGTGGCCAAGTCTAACTGTTGGCTATCGATGTCTTGAGTTGGGTTTTTATAGCTCATGGTGAAAAATATTACACCATGTGTAAAATTTATACCATTATTTTATTTACCAATAATGCCATTGCTTGCCAAACGGGCTTCAACCAACTTGACCCATAAGCTTGCACCAACAGGAATGAGGGCATCATTAAAATCATAGCTTGGATTATGCAAGGTGCAAGGCCCCAAACCATGGCCCATGTCTCGATGATCGCCATCGCCATTTCCTATGGCAAAGTAACAGCCTGGTTTTTCTTGTAAGAAAAAACTAAAGTCTTCAGAACCCATGGTGGGAGTAAAATCAATCACCTGATTATCACCTAACAGCTGTGTAGCTACTTTTCGCACATGTTGGGCTTGGGGTGCATGGTTTATCGTGGCTGGGTAGGCTCTTTTAAACACAAACTGTGCTTCGCAGTTAAAAGCAGAGCATAAGTTTTGAGAGATCTGTTGCATACGCTGTTCAATGGTTTGCAGCACTTCATCAGAGAAACAGCGCACGGTGCCTTCAATGATGCAATCATCTGCAATTACATTAGTGGCATGGCCACAATTGATCTTAGTGACTGATAAAACCACACTATCTAATGGGTTAATATTGCGCGTTACAATAGACTGCAGTGCCTGCACCAGTTGACAGGCAACCAACAATGGATCTACACCTAGCTGTGGCATTGCTGCGTGAGCACCCTTGCCTACTAGTTTAATTTCAAACTCACTGGCAGAAGCCATCATAGCGCCTTCTACAACAGCCACACAGCCTTCCGGGTAGCCTGGCCAATTATGAAACCCATATATTTCATCGATCGAAAAGCGTTCAAACAAACCGTCGTTGATCATGGCTTTTGCACCTGCACCACCTTCTTCAGCGGGCTGAAAGATCAAATTGACGGTGCCAGAAAAATCACGGTGCTTTGACAGGTAGTCCGCTGCACAAAGCAGTGTAGCGGTATGCCCGTCGTGTCCACAGGCATGCATCTTGCCTACATATTGGCTCACATGATCAAATGTGTTGTGCTCTGTTAATGGCAAGGCGTCCATGTCGGCCCTAAGGGCAATGCCTGCGCCTGGTTTAAGGCCTTTAATAACGCCTACAACACCTGTGCCACCAATACCTTGATGTACTTCTATGCCCATATCTATCAATTTTTGAGCAACCACCTTTGCTGTGCGATGTTCGGCATAACATAGTTCAGGGTGGGCATGAATATCACGCCTAATGGCTTTAAAGGTGTCAGCTTCTGCAACGATTGGAGCGAGCAGCGTCATACATGTGCCTCAGATTTTTAGTGGGCCTAGGTAAAAATAGTCATTAATGTGTCTAGGTAGGGTGTAATGGACAGATGTAATCTAGGTGAGTCATGTTGCCCAAAACTTTGTTGCAAGGCAGCATAACGTAATTGTAGGGCGAGTCAATAGTAGACCTTTAGCCACACCGCCGCTAGCCCTCTGGTAAAGTGCCAGCTCACTTATTAAGGCCTAAAAACCATCGATTAACGAGAGATAAGTTGCACCAACAGGTATCTTTCTTTAAAGTTAACCATCTAATCATGCTCACAACAGAGCAGTCACTGATGTCAGTTTATTAAGGAAGCATTATGGCCTGTGTATTTGTACAAATTCGTTGTAACCCAGGTAAAACCTATGCCGTAGCCGATGCTATTTATGAACGGGAAATTGCCTCTGAGCTCTACTCTACCAGTGGTGATTACGATTTATTGATGAAGCTGTATATCCCCTCTGAAGAGGATGTAGGCAAATATATAAATGATCACTTACTCACCATTGAAGGTATTTCGCGATCACTAACGACCCTCACTTTTAAAGCCTTTTAGTTATGCCCCAAGCGCCTACCTCACTGCCCATAGAAGAGGTGCTGCCAGCGCTATGTGACGCACTAAAAACTTACCATGAAGTGGTGCTGATCGCGCCTCCAGGCGCGGGTAAAACCACCCGCGTACCCTTGGCGATACTACAAGCTCCGTGGTTGGCCCAGCAAAAAATACTTTTAATCGAGCCTCGCCGCATTGCCACCCTTGCCACCGCGCATTTTTTGTCTAAAAGCCTGCAACAAGCCTGTGGTGATAGCGTGGGCTATCGCATGCGCTTAGACACTAAAGTAGGCACTAATACCCGCATTGAAGTCATCACTCACGGGGTATTGTTGCGCATGCTCCAAACAGACCCAAGCCTTGAAGGTGTGGGTGCTGTTATCTTTGACGAATTTCATGAGCGCAGTTTAGACGGCGACTTAAGTTTAGCCATGTGCCTGCAAGGCCGTGAGTTACTGCGTGATGAACAGCCATTAAAGCTTATAGTAATGTCGGCCACTTTAGATGCACAAAGTGTGAGCCAATTATTGGGCAATGCGCCTATTGTCATTAGCCAAGGTAGGCAGTATCCAGTCACCACCCATTATGTAGGCTCTGCTCAAAGTGGGGGCAGCATTGATCACACACTATACCAACGTCTATATGACACCGTAGCCCAGGCCCTCATAAACCACCAAGGTAGTGTATTGGTGTTTTTGCCTGGCCGTGGAGAGATTAACCGCGCTTACGATCAATTGAATAGCTTGAGCTCAGCTAAAATAAAGCTATGCCCACTTTATGGTGAGCTGCCTATGGAGCAACAGCAGCTAGCTATTAGCCCTTGTCCAGAGGGTGAACGAAAAATTGTTTTAGCCACTAACATAGCCGAAACCAGCCTAACCATCGAGGGCATAGACTGTGTCATAGACTTAGGCCTATCTCGCCAAATGGCTTATGACACCCGCACAGGTTTGAGCCGTCTAAAAACAGTAAAAGTGTCAAGGGCACAAGCCACCCAAAGAGCAGGTCGTGCGGGGCGCCTAAGTGCAGGCACCTGTTACCGGTTATGGAGTGAAACTCAGCACCAAGGCCTTGCGCCCCATGCTACGGTAGAAATAAAACAAACTGACTTAACAAACCTATGCCTTCAGTTACACGCCTTTGGCTGTGCAGACCCTAGTGAGATGCAGTGGATGGACCCACCACCACTTGGCCCCTGGCAAAAAGCAGAGCAACTGCTACTAGGCCTTGGTGCCTTAACGCGATCTGGCCAAGGCTTTGTGATAAGTGACCATGGACAGAAAATCAGCCAATTGCCTTTGTCCCCTCGACTTGGCCACTTATTAATGACCGCACAGCACTATGACAGCCTATTTTTAGGTTGCCAACTTGTGGCGCTTTTAAGTGAAAAAGACCCACTAGGGGGCAACTTAACTAAAGACTATGACCTGATGCTTAGGGTGAACTGGCTTAATAGTAAGCAAGCCAAACCATCCCATCTACAAGGCCTGCACCAACGTTTAACCAAACAAGCTAAACGTTTGTATAGTCAGATGCCACAGAGCACCACATTAGCCAAGAGTCATGATTATAACCCCAGCCAGTTGGCCGCCATTTTTATTGCTCACGCTTGGCCAGAACGCATTGCCCAACAAACATCAGACCCAAAGCAATACAAGCTAGCCAACGGTAAGCGCGTGAGCTGCCAGCAGTCAAACACTGGCGCAACGTGGCTTGCCGTGGCCAGCACTATTGGCTTTGAAAGCCCCTCTGGAGATAACAGCCAACGCCTTTGTTTGGCAATAGATTTACCTTTGAGCGTGTTTACGGGGCCCTTAAAGCACCTCACACAAGAACAAACGCAAATACACTGGCATGAACAGCACGAACGCCTTATTGCGCAGCGCCATACACAAATAGGGCAGCTCCTAGTGGAAACCCAGCGCATTAAACGCATTGACCCCAAAGATAGAATTGATGCCACCTGCCGTTATTTGGCTGATTTAAAGTTATCACCACTAAACTGGGATAAAGACACCCTAAACTGGCAAGCCAAGGTGCAGCTGTTGCACCAAACCTACCCCGCTGGCTCAGGATCAGCATCAGTAAACCCATGGCCTGATTTATCAACACCAGCACTCACTGCAACTTTAGCCGATTGGCTAGGCCCGTTTTTAGATAAAGCCTCTCATGCTCAAGACCTTAAGCGGCTAGATTTAAAACAAATTTTGTCCAACCTTTTACCTTGGCCCTTGCCCAGCCAACTAGAGCAGCTCACACCTGCTCGCTTCACAGTGCCATCAGGCAATGCTCATACTATTGATTACAGCCAGCAGCCGCCGGTATTGGCCGTTAAGTTACAAGAGCTGTTTGGTATGCAACAGCCCCCAAGCGTAGCCTACGGCACCGCGTTACAAGTGCACCTGCTGTCACCTGGCGGACAAGTGTTGCAGGTGACCCAAGACCTGGCCAACTTCTGGAGCAGCAGCTATACGCAGGTTAAAAAAGAAATGAAGGGCCGCTACCCAAGACACCCTTGGCCAGATGACCCCACCAAAGCTTTGGCAACAGCTAAAACTAACCGTGCTTTGCGTAATAGTTGATTTGATTTAGATTGGTCTAGGGAGCCTTAAAGCATACTAGGCCAATAAAACTAGCTGTCTTGACGCCCTATAGCCATTAGCTCATGGCCTGCTTCTTCTGCTTCATCATCAAGAATATCGGCTGGAAAGCCATGGCCTAATACTTTAACACCCATGGGTTCTTCATAGCGCCTAATAATGTTGGGGGATTTTTCTCTAGGCCCAAATTCATCTTGGGCTTGGCTAAAAATGTCCACCAACAAAGGTGCCAAATCTAACTTCATGCCTGCCCTTTGCGTTAGCGTGTTAAACAGACCCACATCTTTAAGCACCAGATCCACAGTAAAGTTGATTTCTCGGGAGCCGTTAAGAATCACTTGTGATTCTGTCTCGTGCACAAAAGAGGTGCCCGATGAGGCCTTGATCGCCTCATAGCTCACGTTCATGTCTAAGTCCATCACCTTACACGCTGTTAGTGCCTCACTTAATGCAACTAAGTGAGCTGTGGCTAAGTAATTAGTCACTACTTTTAGCTTAGATGCTGTGCCTAGCTCCCCAGTGTGCAGCACCCGCCTACCCAAGGTGGTGAGCACAGGTAACGCACGTTCAAATGCAGCTCTGGTGCAGCCTGCAAAAATGGAAATATTGCCTGTGTCAGCCCGATGGCAGCCACCGGATACTGGGCAATCCACAGGCTCTGCCCCTTTGGCTTTGACTAACGCGCCGATGCGGCGTATCTCACTTTCGTCAGTGGTAGACATTTCTAACCATATCTTACCTTCAGACAAACCTGCAATCACGCCTTGAGCTGAGTCATTGCCTTCCATTACGGCCGAACATGCAGCGGGTGAAGGCAGGCAGGTAATAATGAGGTCGCTTTGCTGGGCCAGCTGTTTTGGAGAGTCTGCGCTACTTGCTCCTCGAGCCACAAAGTCAGCAACAAATTCGGTGTTTAAATCTAGCACCATGACTTTATAGCCATTGCGCAATAAACTGCCAGCTAGCTTGCTGCCTACATTTCCTAGCCCTACAAAACCTATTTTCATTTTATGTCCTTTTACACTTACAAGTGAATATTTAACAGTGCTTATTTAATATGGATCCGATAACAAACAAACCTAACGGTAGCCAGCAATGGCCTTTATTTCCTGAAACTCTTCAAGCCCAAAAGCAGCATATTCTCGCCCGTTACCCGATTGTTTATAACCACCAAAAGGCATGCAGTATTCCAAATCAGCCATGTTGATATGCACTGTACCTGCGCGCAATTTACGCGCCACACGACGTGCTTTATCTTTATCTCGGGTAGAAATATAGGCACCTAAGCCGTAAGGGCTATCATTAGCGATAGACACTGCTTGGGCTTCATCGGTAAAAGCAATCAATACTAAAACAGGGCCAAATACCTCTTCTTGCGCAATAGCCATGGCATTGTTCACATCACCAAACAAAGTCGGTTTCACATAATACCCTTGATCAAAGCCTTGGGGCTTGCCCACACCACCAGTTAATAAGGTGGCTCCTTCATCGATACCTACTTGAATTAGATGCTGCACTTTATCCCAGTGCGGCTGCGAGATGACTGGGCCCAAATGATCTCCTGGTTGCTGAGGGTCACCTAAGGTAATGCCATCTATACTAGCTACCGCAAGCGCTACCACTTGCTCATACACGCTAGCCTCCACCAGCATACGTGTGGGTGCATCACAGCTTTGGCCACTATTAAGCATGCACGCCTGCACGCCTAGCTCCACTTGACTGGATAAATCTGCATCGGCAAAAATAATATTGGCAGACTTACCACCTAACTCTTGGCTCATGCGTTTCACAGTGGAGGCAGCCGATTTGGCGATGGCCACACCAGCACGGGTAGACCCCGTGAAGGACACCATGTCTACTAAGGGGTGGCTTGTTATTAGGTCGCCTATGCCTGCACCTGTGCCATGAAGCATATTAAACACTCCCTTTGGAATGCCCGCCTCATGGAGGCACTCGGCAAAAAGCTGCGCAGAAACAGGGGTTAACTCGCTGGGTTTAAGCACCATAGTGCAGCCTGCCAGTAATGCTGGTATCACTTTGCAGACAATTTGGTTAACTGGCCAGTTCCAAGGTGTAATCAGCACACACACACCAATAGGCTCTTTAAGTAGTTGTCCATGGTCACCAATAGGCTCGTCTAACAGCGCCACCTTAGCGGCTAGTATATGAGCTTGGGTATGCCCCACACCTGTTTCTGTTTGTATGTCGTAAGACATAGATGCTGGAGCACCCATTTCTTCTGTAATCGCAAAAGCCATAGCTTGATAACGCTTTTCATAGGCCACTAAAAACGCCTCTACCATCAAGATCCTCTGCGCCATGGTGGTTTGGCTCCAGGGCTCAAATGCATTAGCTGCAGCAGTGACAGCGGCTTCTACATCGTCTGCATTGGCTAGGCACACAGTTGCAAATGATGCTTGTGTCGCTGGGTTAATTACAGGCAAAGTCTTAGTGCTAGTGAGTGGTTCACACCAATCACCATTAATATAGAAAGACAGTTTAGTCATAAAGGGGCTCATTATTGAACAGATGATGGGCAGTGTATCGGCACCTACTTACCAGTTTCTTATCAAAAACAGACAGATATACTGCGGATATATACAAGCTCACCGTTTTAAACTGGTTCAATATCAATGGCATTAACTTTACAAATGAGATTGGCATGCAAGGCATTAAAGATAAAAAAGTTTTGATTACCGCAGGCGCTTCGGGCTTAGGCAAAGCCACTGCAATAGCCTTGATGGATGCAGGTGCACAAGTGCATGTATGTGACATTGACACTCAAGCACTGGCAGACTTCAAACAAGACTACCCTATGTTGTGCACTAGTGTGACCAATGTAGCGCAGCCTAGCGAGGTAGCTTGCATGTTTGAGCAGCTGCAACAGGAATTTTCTGGCAAGCTAGACTTTTTAGTAAACAACGCCGGAATTTCTGGCCCTGCAGGCCCACTTGAAACTTTAGATATTGAGGCATGGAAAGCCACTTTTGATGTCAATTTGCATGGCACTTTTTACGTTTCAAAACACGCGATACCGATGCTTAAAGAGCACGGAGGAGCTATTATGAATTTATCCTCTACCGCAGGCCTATATGGTTATCCAATGCGCAGCCCTTATGCCAGTGCTAAGTGGGCTATTGTAGGGCTAACTAAAACCATGTCTATGGAGCTTGGCCCTTTTAACATTCGTGTTAATTGTATTTGTCCTGGCGCTGTCAATGGTGACCGTATGGATCGGGTGATCAGTAGCATTGCCCAAGCGACAGGAGAAAGCTTGGAAAAAGTACGTCACGACAATGTAAAAAATACCTCTATGTCCACCTTTGTGGATGCTGAAGATATCGCTAATATGATTGTATTTAGCTTTAGTGATTTGGGAGCTAAAATTTCTGGCCAAAGCCTTACCGTGGATGGCGACACTCATAGCCTAGCCACTTATTAGCTTGCTTCCCTGTACTAGCATTTAAAAACACTGGCTTTAAAGTCAGTTTAAACAGTCTTTTTAAAGGCCTTATTGGGTCCATATTATGCTGCCAGTGCCGTTATATTCAAGATTAATTAACATGTGAGCGTGACAAATAGTTAAGTTTTAAGTTAAGTAAGTGTAATTAACTTACTATTTAACTGTTCTAATATAATGGCTAGAATAAAACATGTTCATGTAGAAAGTGACATCTAGACTGTTATGCTGAATGTCTAATGATGACTACCAAGCCATTAAAATATAAATGTTCGTGATTGCTAATATATGCCTTTTTCTGCCCCTTTTTTACCTATGTGCGCCAATTTTGGCATTTTGGGGTTGTGTCTTAATGGCTTTTAACGGTACCTTAGTTACCCCCAGCGTGAACCTTTTTTGGAAAACGAACATTAAATACCAAACTAGGTTTCACATTATTCTCTTCACAATAATAAAAGAGCGCCCCTTATGACTGGTGAAACTCCACTTGTACGCTTTGAAAACATTCAAAAAAGCTACGATGGCGAAACCCTCGTCGTTAAAGATTTCAACCTTGATGTTGCCCCTGGTGAATTTGTTACCATGCTTGGGCCATCAGGTTCTGGTAAAACCACTTGCCTTATGATGTTGGCTGGCTTTGAGCCTGCCACACAGGGAGAGATTTACCTCAAAGGAAAGCCTATCAACAAAGTACCGCCCTATAAGCGCGGCATTGGTATGGTATTTCAAAACTACGCCCTATTCCCTCACATGACTGTAGCTGAAAACTTAGCCTTTCCTTTAGAAGTGCGAAAGATTCCTAAAGCTGAGCGTGAAGAGCGGGTTAAAAAAGCCTTAGACATGGTTCAACTTGGCGCCTTTGGTGGCCGTCGTCCTATGCAACTATCCGGTGGCCAGCAACAACGTGTTGCCGTAGCCAGATCATTGATCTTTGATCCAGATCTAGTTTTGATGGATGAGCCTTTGGGTGCGTTGGACAAAAACCTGCGCGAGCAGATGCAATACGAAATCAAGCACTTGCACGAACAGCTTGGCTTAACTGTAGTTTATGTAACTCATGACCAAACTGAAGCGCTTACTATGTCTAACCGCATTGCGGTGTTTGAAGACGGCATTGTGCAACAATGTGCTGCACCAGCGGCGCTTTATGAAAAGCCACAAAATGCCTTTGTAGCTAACTTTATCGGCGAAAATAACCGCTTGATGGGTAAAGTGACTGCGATCAACGGTGATAAAGTAGATGTAATGAGCGACAACGGCGATGCCCTTGTAGCTACCAAAATAAATGTGCATGCCGTAGGCGAGCGCACTACCATTTCACTGCGCCCTGAACGGGTGTTTGTAAACCCAGAAGCAGGTAGTGTAGACAACTTATTTACTGCCAAGGTAGAAGAATTGATCTACCATGGCGATCACATCCGTACTCGGTTTACCGTTTGCGGGCACGACGATTTTATCGTCAAAGTTCCTAACTCAGCTGCTAATAGCTTATTGCAAGAAGGCAATATGGTTCCGATCGGTTGGAAAATGGAAGATTGCTTAGCTCTTGATGCATAAGTTTATAAATACGCACAAATGCTAAGCTGAATTGTTGCAACAATTCTTAATAACAATAACTTGGAGAAATACACAATGAACAAGCTTGTAAACAAGACCTTGATCGCTGCTGCAGTCGCTACCACCATGGTAGCAGGTAGTGTTCAAGCAGCTAGCCATTCAGAATCTATCACTGTAGTTTCTTGGGGCGGCGCTTATACTAAATCACAGGTAGAGGCTTACCACAAGCCTTGGATGGCTGCCACTGGCAACACTATCGTATCTGAAGACTTCAACGGTGGTTTGGCCGAAATTAAGGCACAAGTAGAAGCCGGCAACGTGACTTGGAACGTAGTAGACGTGGAGCTTTCTGACGCGGTTCGTGGTTGTGACGAAGGCATCTTAGAAGTTATGGATCACTCTGTATTGCCAGATGGCGATAACGGCGTTCCTGCTTCTGAAGACTTCCTTCCTGGCGCTCTAATGGAATGTGCTGTTGGTAACATCGTATGGTCTACTGTTTTCATTCATGATGAAAGCAAGATCCAAGGCGTTGACGGCCTTACAGACTTCTTTGACCTAAACAAGTTCCCTGGTAAGCGTGGTTTACGTAAAGGTGCTAAGCCTAACCTAGAATTGGCCCTTATGGCTGACGGCGTTGAGCCAGCAGACGTATACGAAATGCTAAGCACAGATGCTGGTATTGACCGTGCATTTGCTAAGCTAGACACCATCAAAGATTCTACAGTTTGGTGGGAATCAGGCGCTCAGCCACCACAGCTTTTAGCTGACGGCGAAGTGACGATGACTACTGCTTACAACGGCCGCGTATTTAACGCTATTGCCTCTGAAGGCAAGCCATTTGTAATCAACTGGGACGGACAGATTTGGGACTTGGATCTTTGGGTAATTCCTAAAGGTGCACCAGATCAAGAAGCAACTATGGACTTTGTTAAGTTCTCTACTAGCACCAAGCCTCTTGCCGACCAAGCTAGCTGGATTCCATACGGTCCTCTACGTAAGTCTTCATTTGGCCTAGTGGGATCTTTCCATGATAAGCCAGAACTAGACATGTCAGTTCACATGCCTACTGCTCCTGATAACTTCAAGCGTGCACTTCAAAACGACTTTGAGTTTTGGGCAGACAACTCAGACCAGTTAAACGAGCGTTTCAACGCATGGTTAACTAAGTAAGTCATCCGACTTACCTTCTAGGGCGGTGCCTTTAACGAGGCCCGCCCTGTTTCATTTCTTCTAGATACCTCACTGTTTATGACTACTGCGAACCCATCTATAGATCAAGCTGATACTCTGCCTTTAAAGCAGAAGTTAGCCAAAACCACTGCTATTCAGCGACGCCGTGCATTTTTACTAACGGCACCGTTGGTATTGTTTTTGCTTATTAGTTTTGTATTCCCTATTGGTCAAATGCTGTTCAATAGTATTCATAACAACAAGGTGTCTGGCGTAGTGCCCGAGTTTGCCGTTGCCATCCAGAGCTGGGATGGGCAAGGTTTACCCTCGGAAGAAATTTTTGAGATTTTTGTCAAAGATTTAGCCATTGCTAAGAAAGTCCGTGAAGTTGGCCGCACTGCTGGCAACATGGCCACCCGCATTAACTACGAAATGCCTGGTAGCCGAAGCCTGTTTACCAAGTCTGCTCGCAAAGTAGGAAAAATAACTGAGGGGCCATACAAAGAAGCCCTCATTAAACTTGATAAAAAATGGGCCAACCCACAAGTTTGGCTTACTTTACAGCGTGCTTCCCACGATATTTCACCCTCGTTTTATGTTGCCGCTATGGACATGAAATACAATGAAAAAGGTGAAATAGTACAAGCGGATGAGCTGTACCAAATTTACCTGAACAACTTTATTAAAACCATGTGGCTGGCTGCGCTTATTACCTTTATCTGCGTGTTACTAGCCTACCCTGTGGCTTACCTTCTGGCTATTTTACCGCTTCGTCAATCTAACTTGTTGATGATTATGGTACTGCTACCCTTCTGGACTTCATTATTAGTGAGGACCACAGCTTGGATTGCCATATTGCAAACAGAAGGCGTGATCAACGACCTACTGGTTTACTTTGGCGTGATTGGTGAAGACGGGCGTATACAAATGATATACAACCAAACAGGTACCATTATAGCGATGGTGCACATTTTATTGCCATTTATGGTGTTGCCACTATATTCAGTGATGAAAACCATTCAGCCCACTTACATGCGTGCTGCCCTATCTATGGGCTCTAAGCCATTTTATGCCTATCGTCGTGTGTATTTTCCGCTCACCATACCAGGGCTTGCGGCTGGCACTTTGTTGGTGTTCATCTTAGCCATTGGTTATTACATCACTCCTGCTTTAGTGGGTGGCCAAGATGGCTTGTTAATCTCAAACCTTATTGCTTATCATATTCAAAAATCTCTTAACTGGAGCCTAGGCGCTGCATTAGGCACCATGCTGCTAGTGGTAGTAATGATATTTTATTGGGTTTACAACCGACTTATCGGCATAGACAAACTGAAGTTCGGTTAAAGAATAATTGAGAGATTCACATGATTAATATTGTAAAAAAAGAGATTAAAAACAAAGGCCGGGCCTATTTATACCTAGCCTTAGCTACTGCATTAGTAGTGCTTCTTACTGGCACTTCTAAAGCAGCTGTTGGCTTTTTATTGATTTTCGGTATTCCTTTGTTTTTTATGGAAAAGATGCCTGCTTATGCAACCACTGGCGAGCGTTTTACGCGCTATATGTTCCTGGTAATTACTGCCAGCGTGTTGGTGTTTTTGATAGCCCCTGTGCTTATCATCATGCCACTATCTTTTAATGCAGAGCCATACTTTACCTTTACTGAGGGTATGCTTAACTTTGATTCAGACGCCTATTCGATGCGTTGGTATCTAGATATTCTTCATAATGGCATGAAAGATCCAACGGCTGTTGTGGGTTGGTGGTCAGACATGTGGAACAATGCTCAATGGATACGAGCCACCCGTAACTCATTCTTTATCGCCACTGTGTCGGCTATTATTGCAACGTTTCTGGGCACCTTGGCAGCCCTGGGTTTATCACGTCCAGAAATGCCTCAGCGAGCATTGATCACTAGCTTGCTTATTTCGCCAATGATCGTGCCTTTGGTTATCACGGCTACCGGTATGTTCTTCTTCTATTCATCTATTGGCATCGCTAAGACCTACACAGGCGTTATATTAGCTCACGTTACCTTGGGTGTACCTTTTGTAATTATCACAGTTACAGCCACCTTAAGTGGCTTTGATATGAGCTTAGTGAGAGCTTCACAAAACATGGGCGCTAATGGCTGGACCACATTTCGCCGCATCATCATGCCATTGATTTTGCCAGGCATGATCTCTGGTGCTTTGTTTGCGTTTATCACCTCACTAGATGAAGTGGTTGCTGTATTGTTTATAGCAGACGTTGAGCAACGCACTATTCCTCGACAAATGTTCTCTGGTATCCGTGAACAGATCTCCCCTACTATCTTGGCTGTAGCCAGCATTTTGGTGGTCATGTCTGTCGTGTTATTAACTGTGCTAGAAATGTTACGCCGGCGCAGTGAAAGGCTACGTGGTATGTCGCCAGGTTAAGCGATACACTTTACGCAAGGCGCTATATTTAAGGCTTCTTTATTGAAGCCTTTTTTATGCTTTTTTAATCAGTTTATTAGCATCACATTTGGTGATTAACCTATGAACCCTAACCATTCCATCATGCCTATCAGCCCAAAGCAGGCACCTTTGCATATAGGCCTTTTACTGTGCCACAGCTTTGAAGATGTGTTGGATAAAGTGGGGGGGCTCAACTATTCTGCTATTTTTAGGCAGCAGTTTTTAGCAATAGACCCACTTATTGAATTTTCAGACTTTAGTGTTCATGAGGGCCAAATACCAGAGTCTGTAGATCAGTGTGATGTGTGGCTGGTGAATGGTAGCCCTGCTGGAGTGTATGACGACTTTGAATGGATTCACAAGCTGAATGATTTTATAAAGCAACTTGATGTGGCTAAAAAACCAACCTTTGGCATTTGCTTTGGACACCAGCTTATGGCGCAAGCTTTGGGAGGTAAAGTGGAGCTTAGTCACAAAGGTTGGGGCATAGGCATATCCCACAACACTGTGGTCGCAAGCCCCCCGTTTATGCACCCCAAGGTGCCTAGCATTGACCTAATGGTCTTTCACCAAGATCAAGTCGTGCAGCTACCCCAAGGTTCAGCTGTGTTAGCTTCGAGTGATTTTTGCCCCAACTACATGGTGCAATACAACTCACATATGCTGGGTATTCAGGGGCATCCAGAGTTTGACACGCAAATGATAGAAGGCATTCTATCCCACAAAACCTATGACAAGAGCCCAGATGTTAGGGCCCTAGGCATGGCCAACAGTGCGGGCACACCCGATACGCAGCTGTTATTTCAGTGGATTGTTAACTTTTACCAACAAAGCATTTAAGCAGCTAAGTGCACACCTAGCATTACTAAAAGCACCATATTGGCCACAAAACCAACTATATAAAAATAACTACGAGGGCTAGGGTTCGCTTCTGTAGCCACCACGTAATATAACGCCATGTGGATTATACGAGCAATGGCGTAAACCCATACCAGCATCCCTAACCAGAAGGCATCCATACCCACCAACATCCCAAGTAAAGCTGGGCCAAACATGATCAATAGATTTTCGTGGGAGTTTAAAAAGGTGCGATTGCTTCTAAACACAAAAGATTCATGGCTCAGCTTATCGTCAACAATACCTGGCACATAGTGCTTTTGTTTGCGATGAGCTACAGATGCCACTATGGCTTGTGCAAAAACAGTGATTAGAATGAGCCAAAGGCCCCAAATGGCAAAGGTGTAGGTTGCTAGCATGATTTACTCTTAGGTCAGAAAAAAGGTGGCTTAAATAGGCACCACCTAATAATGTAATAGAGCCTGTATATTATCTTTAATCTAGCCATGAATGTTGCCCGTTACTGATCAGTCAGGCCGCTTAGCTTCTAGATATAACATTGCGCTGCTTTACGCTTTTGGGTGGCTACTCAAATACTAGGTGATTACCCTCTTACGAGAAAATTATCTAATTTCAAAGGTTAAGCTTCCCCAATAGCTTTCCCAATCGATGTCTTGCTTTTGCGAACGTATCATTTCAACAGTGTGAAGCAACCAAACACCCTTATGCTCTAGCGGAACAGTGGCGTATCCCTTTGCATCAGTGCGTATGCTAAATTCAAAATCAGGTTTGTTTTTTATTTGCGCACGCAGTAAAAGGTTTGCAGCTGGCTTTTGATTAAAGGTCAATTGCACACCTAAGTCATCCCCCTTGGTAAGCTGATAAGGGTTTTGCAACGGATTAATATTAAGTGGGTGGTTAAAGTCATAATTATAAAAATTTACGGCTGGTTGATCACCTATTTTGAATAATGTCTTAACATTGCGGTAAAAAATTTCTACGCCATTTTTTTCGTTTTCACCAAGCTCATTACGACGCTGTATGATTTTCTCTAAGCCCTCTGTTGTTAGATAACTAGTGAATTTTTCTGGCTTTAAGTCAACCGCCTTGGCCGTGCTTTCATAACCAATAGCATAAATGCCTGATGTGTCGATGTTGGCATACCCTGCTGGGTCACGCCCAAGCTCTCCACCAACAGGCGTGAGCCCTGCACCTGTTATCACGTCAAAGTGACTATACCAAGCGGGAATGTTAGGCAGTAGTTGGCCATCCATTTGTTGGCCAACATTAAGCGTAAACTCTGTAGTGCGATCAATTTTTTGGTAGAATGGTTTGGCTTCTAACCAAAACTCGTGAGCTACAACATTAGTGCTAATGGACAAACAAATGCTAAAAAATAAAAAGACTAATTGTTTCATGGTTTTTTTTCGGTCAGTGTTATTAATGTTAAGCCTATTGCTGTTGACGCAAATTGCCCAGGCTCATCAATTGCGCCCTGCTATAGTGAATTTAGAGTTTACCCAAAATGGTTTGGTAAAGGTACATATTCAAACAAACTTAGAAAGCCTTGTTGCAGGTATTAACTCAAATCATGATGATACTGATGATTCCCCGCAAGCACAGCGATACAATCAGTTAAGAGCCATGTCTTCGCAGAGGTTGAGGGACGAATTTGAGTTGGTTGAAAAGTCCATCATATCTCAGTTTAATTTATCATTTGATGCCGTTGAGAGTGATTTAACCTTGGTAAAAGTGGAGATCCCAAAGGTTGGGAATTTAGAAAACTCACGTTTATCCGACCTTTATTTATTGGCATCCACTCCCCTTGCTAGTCAGTCTGTTGATCCATTAACTAATCAATTAGTCACTTGGCAATACCCTCAAAATTTTGGTAACAATGTCGCACATTTTTTTTATGACAAAAACCCAAAAGAGAAAACATCCCATTGGCTAACCAGTGGGGCTACTAGCCCTCCATTTGAGTTAAACGCAGCTTATGCCCCAAAGCCATTTACTCAAGTGGCGGCTGAATATACTGTTTTAGGGTTTGAGCACATAGTGCCAAAGGGGCTGGATCACATTCTCTTTGTGTTGGGGCTATTTTTGCTTAGTGTGCAACTGCGCCCACTGTTGGTGCAAGTTACAGCATTTACAGTGGCTCACAGCATCACCTTGGGCTTGACTATTTATGGGGTTATTAGCCTTTCACCAAGTGTGGTGGAGCCATTGATTGCCTTATCCATTGTCGCTATTGGCATTGAAAATATATTTGTCAAAGAGCTTCGAACAAGGCGCGTGGTCATTGTCTTTTTGTTTGGTTTGTTGCATGGCATGGGCTTTGCTGGGGTATTGTCAGGGCTAGGTTTACCTGAGTCAGACTTTGTCACGGCGCTGATATTTTTCAACATAGGTGTGGAAGCAGGACAGTTATCAGTGATTGCTGGCGCCTTTTTGTTGAGCTTTTGGTTAATCAAAAACCAACAGCGCTATCGCCAATGGGTGGTGATCCCAGTGTCGGCTATAATATCGCTGATCGGTCTTTTTTGGACTTACCAGCGCCTCTTTTTATAAGCTCTAATGCGTTAAGGCTTGTTCATACTCAAGGCCATAGCTTCAGCGATCTTAATGCCATCAATGGCTGCAGACATGATACCTCCAGCATACCCTGCACCCTCTCCTGCAGGGTATAAGCCCACCGTATTAATGCTTTGCATGTCTTGGCCGCGCTTAATACAAATAGGCGCTGAGGTGCGTGTTTCAACGCCTGTGAGCAAGGCATCTTCCAAGGCAAAGCCTTTCACTTTGCGGTTGAACACCGGAATAGCTTCACGAATAGCCGCAATACAAAAATCAGGCAAAGCATCAGCTAAATCTGTCAATTTAATACCGGGCTTATACGAAGGCTCAACACTACCTAGCTTTTGTGATGACTTACCTTTAAGAAAATCACCTACTCGTTGCGCCGGTGCATCATAGTTTTCGCCACCAAGCTGATAAGCTTTACGCTCTAATTGTCGCTGCAGTTCGATACCTGCAAGCGCATCACCTGGGTAATCTGATGGGTCAATGCCCACCACAATAGCGCTATTGGCATTGCGTTCGGCACGAGAATACTGACTCATGCCATTGGTCACTACTTGATGAGGCTCAGAAGCTGCCGCCACCACGGTGCCACCTGGGCACATACAAAAGCTATACACCGAGCGGCCATTGTCACAGTGATGCACTAGCTTGTAGTCTGCAGCACCCAAAATTTCATTCCCTGCATTCTTTCCAAAGCGAGCTTCATCTATGGCAGACTGAGGGTGCTCGATACGAAAGCCTATGGAAAAGGGCTTGGCTTCTATATACACATTCTTATCAAACAACATTTTGAAGGTGTCTCTAGCGCTGTGTCCTATGGCCAATGCCACATGATTAGAGTAAATCACTTCGCCAGAAGATAAAGTAACGCCATTAATTTGGCCATCTTCGATATGCACATCATCTACCCGCACATCAAACCTCACTTCCCCACCTAAGGCTGTTATTTGAGCACGCATTTTCTCCACCATCGACACCAACCTAAAGGTACCAATATGGGGTTTGCTAACAAATAGTATTTCTTCTGGAGCACCTGCAGCGACAAATTCGGCTAACACTTTGCGGCTGTAATGGTTGGGATCTTTCACCTGAGTGTATAACTTACCATCAGAAAAAGTGCCTGCACCGCCCTCACCAAACTGCACATTAGATTCGGTGTTAAGTATCTTTTTACGCCAAAAACCAAAGGTGTCTTTAGTGCGTTGGCGCACGGCTGCACCACGCTCCAAAATAATAGGTTTGTAGCCCATCTGAGCCAACACTAAGCCTGCTAATAAACCACAAGGGCCAAAGCCAATTACTAAAGGCCGCTTACGTTGATCTGTATCCATTTCAGCTTGAGCTTGGGCCACAAATTTGTAGCTCATGTCTGGGCTGGCTTTAATCAGCTGATCAAAAGCAAATGCAGCAAGTAAACTCTCGTTTTGAGTGGTGTTCACATCTAGGGTATAAATAAGCACGATGTTGCTTTTTTTGCGTGCATCGTAGCCTCGACGGTGCACCACAAAGCTTAGTAGATCATCGGTTTGGATCGACAAACGCGCCAAAACAGCATTGTTTAGCGCCTGATCGTCATGATTCAGGGGAAGTTGCAAATTACTAATGCGTATCATCAAGAGTTTCCAAACATGGGATTACTAGCTAGCTTTAAGGCGCTGCTATAGCTTCTTACTTAAGCACATCATTTTACCTAACTCTGCAGCAATTGTCTTTGCAGTGAAGCCATGATTTTAGCCACTAAACCACTATTCTACTGGCTTTTGGTAAGTAACCCACTGGGTTTTATCAGACAACCTATCATAGACTGCGCGGCCTCTGTAGTTGTTTTCTGCGGTAATCCAACGCACAAACGGCCAGCCCTTATCCAAAGCAGAGCGGTTGAGCGCCTCATACAAGGAGTCTACAATGCCATGGCCACGCAATTCTGGCTTTATATAAAGGTCATCAAGAAAACCCACTAGCTTGCCTCTAAGTGGTGATGGCATGGCTCTATAATGCATAAAACCCACACAAAGCCCCGCATCATCTTTGGCAACCAAGGCATAAAACCCATGATCTGGATCAAAAATCCACGACCACACAGTGTCAAGAATTTCCTGATTCATCGGCACTTTATAAAACTCTGCATAGCCATAGTAAAGAGCTTGCCATGCAGCTTTGTCTTGCACACTTAAATTGGATACAACGATGTTCATAATAACCTCTTGGTATAGCAACTAATTAACTGTCTGTGTCTGCACCCATGCCTAGTGAGTGCTTTCTCATATATTTGGCTAAGCCTAGAGCCTCTGCGCTAGAGGCATGATTAAGTGCGTTATAAACACCCACTTGGTCACCTATGGGTCTTTGTTGGCCCAGCTTTAATTTGCTGTCTAATTGAGACACTTCCACTTTAAAGCCCACAATACCAGATAGTAACTTATCTCTATATGCGTTAGTTATAATATTCTTACTAATCAGCAATTCGGGCTCATACTGGCGCACTACTTCCTCCACCACTGCAAGAGTTTGGGCACCACTTAACAAGGTAACTTTGCCAACAGCATGCACTGCAGCATAGTTCCACGTAGGCACAGCAGGTGAGCTGGCATACCAAGAGGGTGATATATAGCTGTGAGGGCCAGAAAAAATAATGAGTACCTCCTTGCCTTCAAGCTCTTTCCAATGAGGATTGGCTTTTGCAAAGTGGCTATAAAGCACTCCCAGCTCACCTTCATCACGATGCAACACTAGAGGAATATGGGTTCCTGTTAAGCTACTAGACACCACCACACCAAAGCCAAATTCATCAATTAAATCATGAGCTACGCTTACGTCTTGAATTTCAATATTTTTAGGGATATACATAATTTAGCTACACCTTGATACCTTTACACCAAACCCAAATGTTTCATGCTTTTTCTAATCTCCAGCTAAATGTAGCTCTAAAAAAGCACTTGCACTGCTTTTTTAAAAATAAAATATTAACCACTTTTAACCTTAGCTTTAAATTGTGACGGTGGATGTGTCAAAAATACAGCAAAAAAAGGCCAGCATAAGCCGACCTTTTGAGTGTGACAAACGCCTAAACAATACGTAGGCCATAGTCTTGGCTGGCATCTTGCAGCCAAAGAAAAAAGTAATCAGAAAAACTACGACGGATCACCAGATCCATAGAGCCATCTTCTAGCCTACACATGGTGGTGCCTGTTTTTGCAAACGTAGTTTGCACTACCTTGCCTACTGGGAAGTTAGATTCATGGCAGTCGTACACGGTAGACTTTTGCAATAACTGCTCCAACTCAGAGCCTGACAAATTCACCAAGGTTTGACCACTACTTACATCGGTGATTGCAATGTGCTGACTGAAAGCTTTATCTGCAACTGCTTGGCGCAGATCTGCCTCTACCTGTGCCTGAGTGCCACTGTCCACAATAAGCAGCCATTCGTTAGGGCAAAGCCAATAAGCCACTGAGCCAACTGCACGGGCGCTAGTGTTGGGCTTGGTAGGCAATACTAAACCCAACACCGCTGCCGCAGCTGCCATAAAATCTGCATCTAGTGGATTACCCCGCAAATTGAGGTGGCCACGAAATTTGTCTTCGCTCATCACCACACCTGCATCAATAGCATTGGTGTGCGCCACATGATGGTGTAATGGTGATTCCATTAGACCCACTTCTGATGCACTGGTTGTTGAGTTAGTCATTATGATGATCTCCTTTTGGATCATAAAACACTGGGCTACAAATTTGTGCAGCTAATACACGGCCATCTGCTTGTGGGCAGTAAACCGTTTGGCCCATGCGATCAGAGCCACTTTTAACAGTACCCATGGCAATGCCATGGCCTAAACATTCACTCCAATAACTAGAAGTGACATGGCCCATCATATCCATTGGAATAGGCTGGTTAGGGTCCATCACTATTTGTGAGCCTTCTGGGATCACGACTGTAGGGTCTAAAGGTTTCAAACCCACCAGCTGCTTGCGGTCTGTGCGAGCTGTGTCTGGACGACTAAATGAACGCTCACCTAAGAAACTGAAGGTTTTAGTTTTACCTACAGCCCAGCCCATCAAACAGTCATGGGGTGTCATAGAGCCATCTGTGTCTTGGCCTGCAATAATGAAGCCTTTCTCTGCTCGCAACACGTGCATAGATTCGGTGCCATAGGGCGTAATGCCAAACTCTGCACCGGCTTCCATGAGTTGTTTCCACATGTAATGGCCTTGGTCAGCCGGTACGTTCACTTCAAAAGACAGCTCGCCAGTAAAGGAAATGCGGAAGATACGTGCTTTAACACCAGCGACTGTGCCTTCTTTAAAGTCCATAAACTTCATCGCCTCAGCAGACAAGTCTACATCGGTGCATAGTTTTTCAAGCACTTTGCGAGAATTAGGCCCCGCAAACGAACAAGTGGCCCATTGGTCTGTAACTGAAGTAAAGTAAACCTCTAGCTCTGGCCATTCTGTTTGGTGCCATAATTCTAGCCAACCCAATACAGCCGCTGCACCACCAGAGGTGGTGGTCATTAAGAAATGTTGATCACTCAAACAAGCGGTCACACCATCATCAAAAATCATGCCATCTTCTTTAAGCATTAAGCCATAACGGCACTTACCTGGGGCTAACTTGCTCCATGCATTGGTGTACACACGGTTAAGAAATTCGCGGGCATCTTTACCTTGAATATCGATTTTGCCCAATGTAGACGCATCTAATATTCCTACACTGTTGCGCACGGCCAAACATTCCCGGTTGAGGGTTTGCTGCATAGTCTCGCCTGCCTGTGGGAAATACCAGGGGCGCTTCCACTGGCCTACGTTTTCAAACTCCGCCCCATTGGCTAAATGCCATGGATGCATTGCCGTATGACGAGCTGGGTCTAACAACACACCAATGTCGCGGCCACCAAGTGCACCAAAGGTCACTGGCGTATAGGCAGGACGAAAAATGGTAGTGCCTGTCTCTGCGATGGATTTATTTAACGTTTTCGCCACAATCGCCATGCCGTTAACGTTACCTGTTTTACCTTGGTCTGTACCAAAACCCATAGCCGTGTAACGTTTTACATGCTCAATGGATTGGAAACCTTCACGAGCTGCAAGCTCTATGCCTGCAGCAGTTACGTCGTTTTGGAAGTCAACAAACTGCTTAGGCGCACGACTAATAGGCTTAGTGTGCGGCACTAAATAAAGTGACTGGGCAGCCCCTTCAGACTCATCACCACAATCAAATACATGAGAAGACTCAACACCCACTGCAGTAGCGCCTGCTTGCACGCCAGCATTGAGTGCTTGAGACAGCTTATATTCACCAGCAACAGCACCTGCAAGATGTTGGTTTTGAATACTTGGGCCAGGCACAAAACCTGCAATGTCTTCTTGCCATACAGGACGGCTACCTGTGTGGCAGCTTAAATGCACCACAGGGCTCCAGCCACCAGCTACTGCAATTAGATCACAGCTTAAGGTTTTGCCTGCGCCGGTAAGCTTGTCACCGGTCTCATCCAATGGCGCAACAATAGCACCAGTCACACGTTTGCTGCCTAGCGCTTCTATTACTCCATGGCCTGTCATTATTTCAATGCCAGCCGCTTTAGCTTGTTGCACAAGGCGGCCGTCTGGCGCATGCCTAGAGTCCACTACAGCCACAACAGTGCGGCCTGCAGCTTGAATGTCTAGTGCTGTTTGATAACCTGTGTCGTTGGTGGTCATGACAATACAACGTTGACCTGGCACTACCGCATAACGGTTTATATAAGTAGACACAGAGTTGGCTAGCATTATGCCAGGTAGGTCGTTGTTGCCAAACACTAATGGACGCTCAATAGCACCCGTAGCCAAAATCACTTCATGGGCGCGAATACGGTGTAAACGCTGGCGCGAGCCTGATACAGACACAGGGCCAATATGGTCTGTGCGGCGCTCTAAAGCACATACAAAATTGTGATCATAGTAACCAAACGCCGTGGTGCGCGGCATTACTAAAACGTTACTCATAGCCACTAGCTGAGCAGTCGCTTGCTCTGCCCAAGTGGCAGCTTCTATGCCATCTACTATTTGGTTGTTGGCCAATAAAGTGCCACCAAATTCGTTTTGCTCATCGACAATAATCACCCGCTTGCCACTGCGTCCTGCTTCTAGTGCAGCCGCTAAACCTGCAGGGCCTGCACCTACTACCATCACGTCACAGTGTGCGTTTATTTTGTCATAGGTATCTGGATCTGGCTCAAGTGACAACTTGCCAAAGCCTGCCGCTTTACGAATGAATTTTTCATAGGTCATCCACATTTTTTGTGGCGCCATGAAGGTTTTATAATAAAAACCAGGCGGCATCATCTTGCCACCAATTTTGCCAACCCATTCCATCAGGTCAAACTCGGCGCTAGGCCAACCATTGGTGCTGCCAGACACTAAACCATCAAACAGCTCAACTTGAGTGGCTCTTGGGTTAGGCACTGCTGCATTACCTTGGTGAAGCTGCATCAGGGCATTAGGCTCTTCTGCGCCATGGCCTAAAATGCCACGGGCACGGCTATATTTAAAACTACGGCCTACAATGCCCACACCGTTTGCTAACAATGCAGAGGCTAGAGTGTCCCCATCAAAGCCTTGAAAGATTTTGCCGTTGAAGGAAAAGCTCATTGGCTTAGACCGATCAATACGGCCGCCTGTTGCTAAGCGATTAACTTGGCTCATGAAGCTTCTCCTTTTTGCACAGTTTCTTTTGGTACAGTGACTGTAGGTAGCTCACCCATTTTATAAGTCTCATGTATTTGGTAGCTTTGGGTGTTGCGCGTTACATTAAAATAACGACGGCAGCCAGCTGCGTGATACCACATTTCATGATGGATACCACGGGGGTTAGAACGGAAGAATAAATAATCTCCCCAAGCTTCATCTGAAATAGCAGCTGGGTCTTTTGGACGCTCAATGTGTGCTTCACCAGTATAGGAATATTCTTCCTCTTCACGAGTTTCTTCACAATAAGGGCAGTAAATGTGATGCATGTGTAAGTCTCCTTATTATCAAGAATTAGTGAGCAACGCCGGCAGCGCCGTGCTCGTCAATTAAATGGCCAGTGTTAAAGCGGTCTAAACTAAACGGTGCAGCAAAAGGATGAGCTTCATCATGAGCTAGTGTGTGTGCAAACACATGACCAGAACCAGGTGTGGCTTTAAAGCCACCTGTGCCCCAACCGCAGTTGAAGTAAAGCCCTTTAACGCTGGTTTTAGAAATAATAGGACACGCATCTGGACAAGTATCTACTACACCACCCCAAGCGCGGTTCATGCGCACACGGCTAAACATAGGGAAGAGCTCACAAATAGCGGACAAGGTATGCTCTACAATGTGAAAACTGCCACGCTGGCCATAGCCGTTGTAAGAGTCTGTGCCGGCACCGATAACTAGATCACCTTTGTCAGACTGGCTCACGTAAGCGTGCACAGCATTAGACATAACCACAGTGTCTATAATCGGCTTCACTGGCTCAGAAACCAGAGCTTGCAGCGGACGAGATTCAATAGGCAAGCGCAAACCTACCATGGCTGCCATGACACCCGAATTACCTGCTGTAACACAGGCCACTTTCTTGGAGCCAATAAAGCCTTGTGTGGTTTGCACACCGACTACAGCGCCTTCTTCGGTGATGATGTCAGTCACTTCACACTGTTGAATCAAATCCACACCAAAGCTATCTGCACCACGAGCAAAGCCCCATGCTACAGCGTCATGGCGGGCAACACCGCCAGTGGCTTGCCAAGATGCACCCAATACTGGGTAGCGAATGTCTTGGGAGTCGTTGATAACAGGCACAATTTCTTTTACTTCAGCAGTGTTTAACACCACCCCGTCTATACCATTTAAGCGGTTAGCGTTTACACGGCGCTCAATGTCACGCATGTCTTGTAAGTTGTGGCCTAAGTTTAAAACACCGCGCTGACTAAACATCACGTTGTAGTTTAAATCTTGGCTTAAGTCTTTCCAAAGATCCAAAGAATGGTCATAAAGTTTAGAAGCTTCATCCCAAAGGTAGTTGGAGCGCACAATAGTGGTGTTTCTGGCGGTATTGCCACCACCTAAGTAGCCTTTTTCTAGCACTGCAACATTGGTAATGCCGTGCACTTTTGCCAAGTAATAAGCCGTAGCCAAACCATGGCCACCGCCACCTACGATGATCACATCGTATTCTTTTTTGGGCTGAGGGCTGCGCCATGCGGCCTGCCAGTTTTCGTGGTGGCTAAGAGAGTGCTTAAAAAGGCTAAAGCCTGAATATTTTTTCATTGGTTCATCCGCTAATGTTCTGTGCCGTGCCATCTTTGCCATCTATACAGGGTATAAATGGTGACAGTGAATGCAGTGCTTGGTATATCTGATGTTCGCTTGCGTATTGTGCTTAAACTAGGCCTTTACGTCTTATTCAATTGCGACCCAAAAAGAAGCATCTAGATAAGCCCTTAAAGGCGCAAAAACCTAATCCAAACAATATGCTCTAGGCCAAGCCACATCTGACTAAAAATGCAGTACAATCACTGCATATTATATGTAGCACCCTAGTGATTAATAGGTAATTAAAGCATGCAAGTTTTTGGCATTGTTGGATGGAAAAACAACGGCAAAACCACCCTCGTAGAGCGGCTAATAAGCCAGCTTACACAAATGGGCTATAAAGTTTCGTCGGTCAAACATGCTCACCATAACGTGGACATAGACGAGCCTGGCAGAGACAGCTATCGCCATCGCCAAGCAGGTGCCAAACAAACCTTATTGGCCACAGAAAAACGCTGGGCTTTAATGCATGAATACCGCGATCAAGACACCCCTAAGCTGGCCCAGTTACTGGCTTTGTTTGAACCTTGTGATTTGGTGATAGTGGAGGGCTATAAAGCAGCTGCGCACCCAAAAATAGAAGCGGTGCTTGCGACCAATGAACGAGGCTATTTGGCAGACACCATGCCTAATATTGTGGCGGTTGCCACAGACCAAGACCACTTGCCAGTGAGTGTGCCCCAATTGGACATAAACAGCATTGAGCAAGTGGCCAACTTTATATTGCACCACACAGGCATAAAGGCTGATGCTGCCGCTAATGACCCAAGCGACCCAAGCAGCAGTAACGATTGCTACAGCCCAGACCAACAGCTGCTGCCCGCATCATTGGTGTGGCAGCGCATGCAACAGGCAGTCACTACTGGCGTGAGCACTCAAAGCTTGGCCCTTGGTGAATGCATTAACCGCCGCTTAGCCATAGATGTGATCACCAAATACGACAGCCCTCGATTTAACAATGTTGCCGTAGATGGCTATGCCTTTAATTACCAGGATTTAAGCCGTGCCAAAAACCTAACCTTGCCCCTTATGGAAGCAGAAGCTAACGCTGGTGGCAGCGCCAAAATATCTTTAACCAGTGGCCACTGTATCAAAGTGCTAACAGGTGCAAGAATGCCACAAGGTGCAGACACTGTGGTAATGCAAGAAGATGTGTCATTAACCCCAGCAACTAATAGCCAAGCCAAAGGGGCCTTTGTCAGCTTTCCTGCCGACTGCAAAGCAAGCTCAAACTGGCGCCCTCAAGGCGAAGATGTGCAAGCTGGACAAGTGATTATCAGCAAAGGCCAGCAAATACGCCCACAAGACATTGGCCTAGCTGCAGCCACAGGCAACGCAAGCCTAACAGTTTACAACAAGGTTAAGGTGGCACTATTTTCTACTGGCAACGAAGTGTTTGAACTAGGCGAAGAACTGCCAGAAGATGGCATTTATGACGTTAACCGTCACTTACTTAAAGCCCTGCTTCATAGCCTGCATTGTGATGTCACAGATCTTGGTATTTTAGCAGACGATTACACTAGCGTTAAAGATGCCATCAGTGCAGCAAGTAATGACCACCAGCTTATAATTACCTCTGGCGGTGCATCCACCGGCAGCCATGATCATGTAGCAGCTGCATTAGCAGACATAGGCCAAGTGCACGGCTGGCGTGTGGCGATTAAGCCAGGGCGCCCACTGGCATTTGGCCAAGTAGGCAAGGCCTTATTTTTAGGTTTGCCAGGCAATCCAGTAGCCGCTAACGTGTGCACCCTTATGTTTGGTCAACCTCTCATTAGAGCGTTAGGTGGTGGTGGCTGGCAGCGACCTAAAGCCTATGCGCAAACCTTGGGTTTTGATGTTAAAAAGAAAGTAGGCCGTAAAGAATGGCTAAGAGTGTATCAACAGATACAAGACAACGGCACCATAGTGCTGCAACGAAGCGCCTCCCATGGGTCTGGCATTCTTACATCCATGACCCGTGCAGATGGCTTGGTAGAGATTGACGAAGCCATAAGCAGCTTGCCAAAAGGCAGCTTAGTAGACTTTATACCCTTTGCTAGCTTTGGCATTGGTGATGCCTAAAAAAGGGCCTAGCTTAAAGCCCTTGGCAATCTTGTAAATAAGGCAGTCTTTTTTGGGCAGTATGCACATCATCAAGGCTAACCTGAGCCACTATCAAGGCTTCTTCACTGCCGGCCCTAATGGCTACATGGCCTAGTGGCGAGGCGATAAAACTCTCCCCCAAAAAGGCCATGTTATTTTCTGCGCCACAATAGTTTGCATAAACAAAATACACCCCATTTTCATAACCCCGTGTGGGCATCATTTGCTGAGCTACCCAGCCCCATTGACTACCTAAAGCGGTAGGCACCAAAATAATATCTGCACCCTTAAGGGCAAGCTTACGGGCAAGCTCTGGAAACTCTGCGTCATAACAAATAAGCATGCCAATGTTAAAACCGCGCCACTTAAACACACTTGTTTCACTACCCTTAGTAAAATAAGTGGCTTCAAAGCCTGGCGGTAAAAGCCGCTTTCGATAATGACCCAACACACTGCCCTGGGGGCCTATGCACTGCGCAGCGTTATAAAGGGCTTGCCCTTCGCGTTCGGCAAAACCATAGTGAATAGCGATCTGATAGGTTTGTGCCAACGCCATAATTGCTGTGGCAATAGGGCCATCTGCAGCTTCTGCGATCTGCTCCACCTGTGGCCCAGTGTGGTAGCCACTGGCAAATAACTCGGGTACCACCAACAGCTCTACGCCCTGGCCTTTTGCTAGCTGCAGCTGCTGCGCCAACCACTGCATACGCTCAGCACCCGCAGGCCTGCTAGCATCCACTTGAGCTACTGCAATCATCAATTGCGCATGGCTCATTAGCTTTGGGTCACTAGCAACTGACGTGGGTATTGCGTGAGGTATTCGCAGCCGGTTTCTGTGACTACGATAGAGTCACCTATGCGCCCTGCAGTTTCACCATCAATAGAGATGCCTCCATCTACGGCAAAGGTCATGCCTGCTTGCAAGATGGTCTTGTCACCATGCTTAAGCTCTGGCGCTTCTAAATAAGCCACGCCTATAGAGCGCCCTGTGCGGTAGCCTGTCTCAAAGCCACGCTTTTGATACACAGCATTTGCTGCAGCAGCCACTTGCTCTGCGGTTACACCTGGCTTTATGGCGGCTATGGCCGCTTGCTGGGCCTCTATAGCTGCAAGCTGCACTTGTGCGGCTTGATCAGTAACTTCACCAATATGAAACATGCGGTCAAAACCTAGCTTATATTGCTTAAACTGGGCCATATTACAAAAACAAAAATACACAGGGTCTGCCCTTTTATAGGTGCGCACACTCGCCCTGCGGTGCACCATAGAAGTGTCGCTACCACTTTGTAAAATTTGTAAATTGTGAATCATAGGCGACACAAACTGCTCCCAACCTGTGTCTGTTAAAAACCCTGCCGCTTTTTTAGTGCCGGCATTGATCACTGCCAAAGCCGACTCATATTCTGGCACCCCTTCTGCTAAAGACTCGTGAGCCGCTTGCATCATGGCCCCTGCAATAAGGCCTGTTTGAGACATAATTTCTATTTCTAAAGCCGACTTAATTGTGCGTTGTTGGCCTAACACTTTAGAGATGTCACGCAATGGCACATTGGCAAAATCTTGGTCTAAATAATTGCGCACAATGGCAGGCACTGTGGGCAGCTCTAACCAAATAGACTCAGGTCGTGGGCCTACAATCTTGGCCAAAGCCGCTTGCCAGCTGTTGCTGCCAAAATCTTCCCATACGCGAATATCTTCTACCCATGTCATGGCATCTACCATTTCAGACTCCATCAATGGGGTAATCACTGTAGGTGCGCCTACAGCAGGCACTACTAGCATGGTAGGGCGACCAAACTCGATGCCAAGATAGCCCCAAAACCCTGCCAAATAGGCAATAGAGCTTTCATCAGTAAACAATGCAAAAGGAATGTTTTGAGTTTGCATCTGCGATTGCAGTGCTATGGTGCGTGTTTTGGCTTCGGCTAACATGGCAATTTCTCTGGCAAAAATCGCAGTGTAACTCTATATTATCATGCTGTATACAGCTAAATACTAACGCTCTAGCAAGCCAATAACGCGGGCTATGTAGTTGCGCTTAATGTAGCCAAGGGCAATTACATCTTGGCGCTTTGCTGCACCAATAAGCTCGGTGAGCTCATCCACCAAAGCCACCACTTCAAGAGCCCAAAATTGAGGCATTTTTTGATACCACACCCGGCTAGTTTGGTAATAATACAGATCATAAAGCTGCCTAAGAGCCGTGTTTTCAATAATCTGACAAACCAGCCCATGCAGCTGATGATTAATGCGCGCTAGCACCAACACTTCACCCACCTGCACCTTTAAAGCCTGTTCTAGCAAAGCCTGTAAATCATCCACAAGGCTTGAGGGCAAAACCACTACCCCCATGGTGCCTATAAGCTCGGCTATTTTAAGCCGCATGGCATACACATCTTTTAGCAGATCAAAATTGGCTTCGGTCACAATAGTGCCTACACCATTTTTGCTGGTCACTAAGCCTTCAAACTCTAAGCGCTTTATTGCTTCACGCACAGGCGTGCGACTACAACCAAACTCTTGCGCTAATGCGGCCTCTCTAAGCACCGACAAAGGCACATATTCCAACAAACAAATACGTTCGCGCATAAGGTGGTGAATAGAGTCTATGCGCTCACGTGCCGTGAGCTGGTCTGGCACATTGGTCATGGGTTTTTAGGTAATGGCATAGTGTGAGCCTGACTAGCTGCTATGCGCTGTTCGCCCAAGGCAATATCTTGAGGGGTGTTAACATTAAAAAATGGGTTACTAGCTAGCTCATCAAAGGCCACATCCGCCACACCATAAGGCGTCGTAAAACGGTCTACTTTGCGCATATCGTCTTCCACTAAGGCTTTATACAAATCATCAAACAAATCTACCGGCCATAGGCCAAATACTGGCTGAGTGCGGCCCTGGTAGCTAGCACAGGCCAAGCGTTGGTGTTTGAGCTGCATGAGGCTAAGCATGCGGGAAACATAGTCGCTTGGGAAAAACGGCGTGTCTGCTGCCATGGTAATAATGTGGCTGCAGTTGGGCTGATTTTGCTTCACCCAAGCCATGGCAGACACTACGCCTGCTAGTGGGCCAGCAAAATCTGGCACAATGTCAGCTTGCACTGGTAGGTTAAATTCTGTGAAACGCTGGGGGTCGCCGTTGGCATTAATAATGACACTATCAAGCTGAGCACAAGCAGACGCTACTACATAGTCTAAAATTCTACGGCCACCAATGCGTAGCATCGATTTATCACCACCACCCATGCGCCGCGCCATGCCACCAGCTAAAATAACGCCTACTATTTGGCTAGTTTCAATCTGCATTTTTACGCCCTGCCTTTTTTGGTTCTTCTGCTACTTCGTTTACATCAATGTCATAAATAAGCCGCTCATGCCCAGCCAGGGCGACAAACTTGCGGCCCTTTGCTCTGCCTATTAATGTTAGGCCTGCCTTTCGAGCTAGATCTACACCCCAAGCGGTAAAGCCAGAACGCGAGATTAAAATAGGAATACGCATTTGCACCGTTTTTATCACCATTTCAGAGGTGAGCCTACCGGTGGTGTAAAAGCACTTATCTTCGGGGCTAATGTGATGCTTAAACATGTAGCCTGCAATTTTATCAATGGCATTGTGCCGGCCCACATCTTCCATATACACCAAAGGCTGCGCTTGGTGGCACAACACACACCCATGGATAGCCCCAGCCTTTTGATAAATGCTAGGGGTGGTGTTAATAATGCGCGACAGCTGATACAGCCAGCTGGTGTGGATTTGAGTGTGGGTGGCAAGCTTTATGGTGTCAAATTTTTCCATAATGTCGCCAAACACAGTGCCTTGGGCACAGCCGGAGGTGCGCACTTTCTTTTTAAGCTTGTCTTCGTAGTCGGTTTCCCGTTGGGTGCGCACAATGGCCACTTCCAAATCTTCATCGTAATCAACGCCTGTGACTGTGTCATCTGCGTGGAGCATGTTTTGGTTTAGCAAAAAACCCAAAGCCAAATACTCTGGGTGGTCACCTAGGGTCATTAAGGTGACAATTTCTTGTTTGTTTAAATAAACCGTCAGCCCCCGCTCTGTCACCACATCCACTTCCACCTGGGTGCCTGTATGGTCTGTGCCTGTAACATGGCTGGTGAGTGAAGCATCTTCTGGGTTTGGATAAATAAGGTAACCAGAAAGGTCTGCAGTGTTCATAGATTGGCCTGCTTGGATGGTTGGCTTATTGGTTGCTTTTGCTGCTTGGCAATCCACCGATCTAATTTATTAGCAAAGGTTTGCCTGTCTGTATGGTTCATGGCGGCTTGCCCACCTGTTTGCACGCCGCTGCTGCGTAGGTTTTCCATAAAGTCACGCATACTAAGCCGCTGGCGGATGGTTTCTTTGGTATAAGCCTCACCACGATGGCTAAGAGCTTCTGCGCCTTTTTCTACCACTTCTGCCGCCAAAGGAATGTCTGAAGTAATCACTAGGTCGCCCGCTACCACACGCTTTACTATTTCATTGTCTGCCACATCAAAACCAGCACTCACCTGCACCATGCTAATCACCTTAGATGCAGGCGTAGCGATGTATTGATTGGCCACTAACGTGGTGACAATTTGCGAACGTTGCGCGGCTCGAAACAAGATTTCTTTTATGACGCCTGGGCAGGCATCGGCATCAACCCAAATTGGCATATTAAAAACTAAGCTAATTAACTAAGTGGCTATTGTGCATGAATGTATAAACAAGAACCAGAGATTAGAGCAAGGTAACTGCCCAGTGGTGTGGATGACCTAAGCTTGTGACGCATTAAGAACGATAAGACATGGACGAAGCTATTTGGGCATGTGTAGGACTCATTAATAACCATGTAAGCCCTAATACAGTTCCAAAAATTTTACGCTAATAGAAAGCTTATACGGCTTTTTATGCCTGCACAAAAAAGGCCAGCATTAGCTGACCCTTTTGACATCGTTAAAACACCTAGGCACAAGCCTAGCTCACCCGTTCAATCCGAGAGGCACAAAACTTAAACTCAGGGATTTTACCCACTGGGTCTAGCGCTGCATTGGTGAGCATGTTGGCAGACGCCTCTACGTAGCAGAAGGGAATAAAGATCACTCCTGCTGGCACATCGGCGTCTTCACGGGCCATTATTTCGATGCTACCACGGCGTGTGGAAACACGGATCATGTCGCCTGCTTTAGCACCGATTTTAATAAGCTCTTCACGGCTTAGTGTGGCTACAGCTTCTGGCTCTAGGGCATCTAGCACCGCTGCACGGCGAGTCATGGAGCCTGTGTGCCAATGCTCTAGCTGACGGCCTGTAGTGAGAATAACGGGGTATTCATCATCAGGGCGCTCATCTGGCTCTACAATATCGGCAGCCACAAACTTACCGCGGCCTCCATCTATTGGGAAGCTGTCGATAAATACAATGTCGTTGCCTGGATGATCTTCAGCTGGGCAAGGGTAAGTGACCGAGTGCTCTTTTTCTAGGCGCTCCCAAGAAAGGTTGTTTAAGCTTGGCATGGCTTGCTTCATCTCTGCAAACACATCCTTTGGATGGGTGTACGTCCAGTTTAGGCCCATACGGTTGGCTAGCTCTTGAATGATCCACCAGTCTTGGCGTGCATCACCAGGTGGCTTCACAGCTTGGCGGCCCATTTGCACTGTGCGGTTGGTATTGGATGCGGTGCCATCTTTTTCTGGCCATGCAGAGGCAGGCAACACCACATCGGCATACATCGCCGTTTCAGTGACGTATAAGTCTTGCACTACCAGATGCTCAAGCTTTGCTAAGGCACCACGGGCGTGGTGTAGGTCTGGGTCTGACATGGCTGGGTTTTCACCTTCCACATACATCCCTGTCACTAAGCCTTCATGAATGGCATTCATGGTTTCTACCACCGTAAGGCCTGGTTCGTCAGAAAGCTCTGTGCCCCATAGGTCTTCAAACATGGCTTTAACATTAGCTACGTTGACCTTCTTATAGTCTGGATACATCATGGGGATAAGGCCCGCATCTGATGCACCTTGCACGTTGTTTTGGCCACGCAGTGGGTGTAAGCCTGATCCTTCACGGCCTATTTGGCCGGTCATTAGTGCCACAGAGATCATAGCGCGGCAGTTATCGGTGCCATGCACGTGTTGTGACACGCCCATGCCCCAGAAGATCATGGCATTGTTGGCCGTGGCATATAAGCGTGCCACTTCTCGAATAAGATCTGCATCAACACCACAAATAGGCGACATAGCTTCGGGTGTGTAGCGTTTAACGTGTTCTTTAACCGTGTCAAAACCTGTGGTCATAGAGTCGATATACGTTTGGTTGTATAGCTTCTCTGTCACTATCACGTTCATGATGGCGTTCCAGAAGCTTACATCGCTGCCTGGCTTAAACTGAATCATGTGGCTGGCATATTTTTTCATGGCTAGGCCACGAGGGTCTAGCACCACAATTTTGGTGCCATTTTTTGCCGCTTGCTTAAAGAAGGTAGCAGCTACTGGGTGGTTGTTGGTGGGGTTGGCACCAGTAATCACTACCACATCAGCGTGTTTGGCCTGCATAAACGAGGCAGATACTGCACCAGAGCCCAAACCTTCCAACAAGGCCATCACTGAAGAGGCATGACATAAGCGGGTGCAATGGTCTACGTTGTTGCTACCAAAGCCTGTGCGTACTAGCTTTTGGAATAAATAGGCTTCTTCGTTAGAGCCTTTGGCGCTGCCAAAGCCTGCTAGGGCTTTTTTGCCTTGGGTGTCTCTTATTTTAGTGAGGCCGTTGGCGGCAAAGTCGAGGGCTTCTTCCCAGCTGGCTTCACGAAAATGTGTCAGTGGTTTGGCTGGATCAAAGTCGTTATGAATGCCTTTGCGGGCGCCTTCAAGGCGGATCAATGGCTTGGTAATGCGGTCACCGTGATGAATGTAGTCTGAGCCAAAGCGGCCCTTCACACACAAACGGCTTTGGTTAGCGGGGCCATCTCGCCCATCTACATAGACAATACGCTCGTCTTTAACATGGTAAGTAAGCTGGCAGCCTACGCCACAATACTGACATACGCTGTCTACTTTGCGATCATAGTCTGCACTGTCACCGACGCCTTCTTCGCTAGTAACGGTAGAAGGCATTAAAGCGCCAGTGGGACACGCCTGCACACATTCACCACAGTTTACACAGGTAGAGTCGCCCATAGGGTCGTCAAAATCAAACACCACTTTAGAATCTGAACCACGATTAGCCATGCCAATCACGTCATTTACTTGCACTTCACGGCAAGCCACTACACACAAATTACAGTTTATGCACGACTGTAGATTCACCCGCATAGCCTTGCTGCTGTTATCTGCACAAGGCTTTAGCGTGGTTTCAAAGCGCGCTTGGGTAGCGTCCACTGCTAACATGTCGGCCATGGCCCAAAAATGTGAGCTTTTATCAGGTGATTCTTCTCGTGCTGGCTGATCGGTGGCTAAAAGCTCCAACACCATTTTACGAGACACTTGGGCACGGTCCGATGTAGCGCTAGTGACCACCATGCCTTCACTTGGTGAGCGCAAGCAAGAGGCGGCTAATACGCGCTCGCCTTCTATTTCTACCATACAGGCGCGGCAGTTGCCGTCTGCACGGTATCCAGGCTCTGGCTTATAACAAAGGTGGGGGATGGTTTCGCCCATGCGCTTGGCCACTTGCCAAATGCTTTCACCAGCTTTAGCTGTGGCTTTCTCACCGTCTAGGGTGAAGTTGATAATATCTTGACTCATGATAGATCTCCTGCGCTCACAGCTAGATCGGTGGCGATCAAATCAGCGTCAAAGTATTTAAATACGGTAGTAATTGGGTTGGAGGCCGCTTGGCCCAAACCACAAATAGACGCATCACACATGGCTTGGCTTAGCTGAGCCATTAGGGCTTGATCCCAGTCTGGGCGTTGCAGTAGCTTTACCATTTTCTCTGTGCCTACTCTACACGGTGTGCATTGGCCACAGCTTTCATCTTCAAAAAACTTAAGCAAGTTCACTACTACATCGCGCATGTTGTCTTGGTCTGACAATACCACTACAGCCGCAGAGCCAATAAAACAGCCATAGGGCTGAAGAGTGCCAAAGTCTAAGGGTATATCAGCCATGCCTGCTGGCAATATGCCCCCTGAAGCACCTCCTGGAAGGTAGCCTTTAAACTGATGTCCGGAGGCTATGCCACCACAGTATTCATCCATTAGCTCCTGCATTGTAATGCCTGCTGGAGCTAGCTTTACCCCAGGGTTGTTGACCCTGCCAGACACTGAAAAGCTGCGCAAGCCTTGTGAGCCATGACGGCCTTGGCTAGAGAACCAATCGGCACCTTTGTCCATTAAGGTGCGGATCCAAAATACTGTTTCTATGTTGTTAACCAATGTAGGGCGGTTAAACAAACCCACCTGAGCTACAAATGGGGGGCGATGGCGAGGCAAGCCTGGCTTGCCTTCTAAAGATTCAATCATGGCTGATTCTTCGCCACAAATGTAAGCGCCAGCGCCACGGCGCAAGTGAATGCCACCAGCAGGTGCTAGGCCTGCAGCTTCTACTTTGGCTATCTCTTTAAGTAAGATCTCACGGGCCGCTGGGTATTCGTCACGCAAATAGATGTAGGCTGCCTCAGCCTCTACTGCCCAAGCGCTGATCAAAGCACCTTCGATAAAGCGATGTGGGTCTGTTTCCAAATACATGCGGTCTTTAAAGGTGCCAGGCTCGCCCTCGTCACCATTGATTGCAAGGTAACGTGGTTTAGGCTCTTGGCGTACAAATTTCCATTTCATGTGCGTAGGAAAACCTGCACCCCCTAAGCCTTTAAGGTTGGCATCGGCCAACACTTTTTGAATGTCTTCCCAAGTGTAATCACCTGCTAAGCATTTGTGCAGCAAATCATAGCCACCATCTGCTACGTATGCGCCATAGCTTATATAGTCTGGAATATGGGGATGAAAGTGTTCGGCTTTGATGGTGGCTACAATTTTAGCCGCATCGGCGTTATCTACATGAAAGTGGCCTACTTCTGCCACTGGAGCTGTGTCACATCGGCCCATGCAAGGTGCATTTAATATACGCACTTGAGTAGGGTCTGTGCCTGCTTCTAGGGCCGCCTTTAATTGCTTTGCACCTGCAAGCTGACAGCTTAAGCTATCACACACTCGCACGGTAATAGGTGCTGGGGGTGCTTCGTCTTCTTTTACAATGTCAAAATGAGCGTAAAAGGATGCGCATTCATATACTTCGGCCATTGGAATATTCATCTCATGGGCCAAAGCGGCTAGATATGCTGCTGGCAAAAAGCCCATGTTGTCTTGAATTAAGTGCAAGTATTCAAGCAGCATGTCGCGCTTGATAGGCTGCTCACCCATTAGCTCTCGTAAGTGGGATAAGGTGTCTAAATTAACTTGGCGTCCACGAAGGTGGATACGCGATTTGTTGCGGCCAGCGCCTGGGTGCAAACGCACCACATTGTCTTTGTTAGAATCAGCAGACATGTTGTTCTCTGTTTTGACTTAAGTTCATGATGTAGGGTAAGGATGCTGTTAGAAAAACCTTTACCAATTGTGATCAAAGCGATGCGCTTATTCACTAGGTTTTTTTCAAAAAGCTGCACTTCAAATATACTTTAGTATAGCACCCTATAAGGATGCCAGTATCCCAGTGCTACAAATTGTCGCATACCTGAAAACGACACCCTACTTGCACTAAAGCGCACACGCAAGCGACTACTAAATGACGCCAACTTTATTGGCCCTATAGCCACACAGCGCATGCATTACAGTGGCTCACCTCACCTCGCCTTGAAGAGAGGTATTTACCCAAAGATGAGCGCATATTGCTAAATCTATTATGGGCAAAATACGGTATCCTATGGGCTCGAATATTTAATGAGTTATGCCACCGTGTCTTTTGTCGACTTAATGCTTGATGAAGAGTTACTTCTTGCCCTTGCAGAACATGAATTTACCCAGCCTACAGCCATTCAACAACAAGCCATTCCACCTTTGTTGGAAGGCTCTAATGTGTTGGCCTCTGCGCCTACTGGCACAGGTAAAACCCTGGCTTTTGTGCTGCCTGCACTACAGCATATCTTAGACACGCCTAGACAAGAAGCGGGCACTCCAAAAGTGCTCATACTCAGCCCCACCCGCGAGCTAGCGCGCCAAACCTATGATCAAATAGAGCAACTGGTAGCCCATAACCATTTAAAATGCTGCCTTATTGTGGGCGGCGTGCCTTTTGGTATGCAAAAAGCCATGGTGGCCCAAACCATCGATGTGCTAGTAGCTACGCCTGGGCGTTTACTAGAAATTGAAGAACATATGGCGCTAGATTTGTCCCTAGTGACTGTGTTTGTAATAGACGAAGCGGATCGTATGCTGGATCTAGGCTTTATTCAGTCTATTCACCAAATTTCGGATATGTTGCCGCTTGAACGTCAAACATCCATGTTTTCTGCCACTTTAGAAGGTGACAAGGTGCAAGCTTTTGCCCACGACCTGCTTTCTGATAATGCCGTGCAAGTTGCCGTAGAGGCACCACGCCATGTGGCTAAAAAGATTAGCCAGTCTGTTTATCAAGCCGACAACGAATTACACAAAGAACACTTACTTAAAGCCCTTTTGCGCTTGCCAGAAGTGAAGCAAGCCATTGTGTTTGTAAACAGCAAAAAGCAAGTAGACACTTGGCTTAAAGTGATTCGCACCCTAGGCATTCAGTGCA
>Ga0308024_1000050_pt1 | contig 48786 bp, 30 predicted proteins | sample Neamet420_FD_201295 | JGI IMG/M metagenome (GOLD analysis project Ga0308024, IMG submission 201295) | Marine microbial communities from water near the shore, Antarctic Ocean - #420 | ecosystem: Environmental > Aquatic > Marine > Unclassified | place: Southern Ocean | collected 2014-10-03
TACACCTCATCAGCTGACTTTTTATCCCCAGCAATCTCATCCATATATCCATATAGATCAGTGTATAATTGACTCTTTTTGTTATTTAAATAGTAGTTACACTTCATAGTTTTATATTGTACAAATTTTTTCTGCTTGGTCTAGCGTCTCATTAGAGTCTGTAGTATCCTCAATAATAGGATCTGAAATAGATTTAGTTCCAGGATAGGTTACTGATCCTTCAGCGTTAAATATACTCTTATCTTGAGTTACCCCTATCTCATGTACAGGGTGAGCACCTTGTCTATTTAACTCTTTGTACGCCCCTTCCCCTTGAGATACATATACTTTTGGATCTCCACCTTGTGGGAAAGATACAAAATATTGTGCAAACCCTAGGTCACTAGAATGTATACTAGAACTCTTGGCATTCTTAACTGTTACAATTCCCTCCGCACTAGGCTTTGAAAGCTTTTTAACAGATACTTTAGGGAGTAAAGGAACTCCTCCAGGACTTGCTACACCAAAGTTGGCCATAAAGTCATGCATAAACCCATCAAACATAGCTGGGTTCGTATCTAAAGTCTTAGTAATGTTGGTAAAGAACTGTACAGGAGTCTGAGAAGACTTATCATCAGACAATATAGTCGTAGTGAACACCTCTGAAGGTATCATGTCCGCGTATCCTCCAGGTCTAAACCCAGTTGTAAGCAGTTGATTATACACTATAGACTTACCAAAGTTACGAATCTCTTTACGCGCCGCTTGGTACGCCTCTTTATCATCCGTCTTAAGTAGGAATACCTCAGGAGTAGATAACATCTGTAATAAAGATGCGCTCATACCGTTCTTATCTGCTGCTGATAAATCAAAAGAGTTATCAAACTTAATGGTGAACACCTTCTGGTCATTCTTAGTACTGTTTTCAATGCCAGATTCCATCGATGCTAATAAAGGGCTATTACGTAATAGAGGATATTTCTCTTGTATACTTAATAATGTCCTAGCAATGTTATTTGCAGGGTTGGTATACAAGTGATTGATAGCTGCTGCGGATGTACCACTAGAAAATGGACTACCCTCTGACAGCATAAGCTTCATGAAAAGACTTCTATCTATAAACTTATGGTGCTCAGCACTAAGGTTATACTTAAGTGTAGCATCTTTAAATTTACCTTTAAATTCTCTAAAAGCTCTCGTATTGTTAACGAATCCTGCATCATCAGCTGCTTGCAGCATAGAATCTAGGATACCTCTGTATGCGGTAGTCATTGGAGAGATGTTTCCCACCCCATCCTTAGATGCAGTAACAAACTCTTTAGCTCCGTGGATTATCACATTCTTAGCCTTACCTACGTAACGCTCTTCCACCTCTAAGTATGCGTTTATAGCAGAGATTTCATTAACGTTTTGAAGGTTATCAGGTGTGATTATTTTGTTTATTGTATTTAGATTTCTACCAGCTAAGAAGAATGTCTTAAAGTTATGTAAGTATTCTAATTGCTTGGCGTTATCCTCCCCGGTCATGTCTCTCAACTCCGTAGGGTTCATAACAAATGTTTGCTCCATCTTAGCGTGTATATTACCTTTACGCTTTTTAGCCACTGCATCCATAGCCATCGTCAACTGTCCTAAATTGAAATCATTAAGTTCAGCATGTTCTATTGTCTCTATAATAGCAGGCTGTGCTAAGAAGTATACAATATCTGCCTTAGGCATCCCTAAACTTAACAACATACCTGATACAGGTATAGTGAAGATGTTATCATTTATATCAATCTGTATTGGATCGTTAGCTGCATCTACCGCTGCTGATAAGTACATAGAGATATTGTAATCTGTATAGTTACCTATGAAGCCACTACCTTCTACAAACTCTCTGTCAACTGCAAGCTCTGTAAACTCTTGAACTTCGCCGTCGTACTCCATTCTAGGTGCATATGCTGAATCTAAAGATAGGTTACCTGCTTGTGCAACATTCCTACCTGCCAATTGATTAGCCCATAAACCTCTACCAGCTACACCAGTTTTGTTTCTATGCTCCATTTCAATCTCCGTTAGAGGATTGTTATAGTCAATAGAACTATCTGTTAACTTCTCGTTTTGTATCTCGTTAGCCAAGTTCTTTAAATCCGGGTTATCTAACGACGTAACAACTTCCTCTAAATGGTGAGGAGATGTCATTACAGATTCCATCAGGTCGTACAACATTGTATCCCTGTCTTGTCTAGACTGCTCCGATATAGATGCAGAGTAATCTGGACGTACTCTTGTTAATACATCATCAACCATTTCAGTCTCAGCCTGCATTAAGTACATCTTATCAACATCAAAATCTGATCCCATCTGCTCCGTGATACCTCCAGGCACCATTATAGCTTTCTCGTGAGATTCAGGTAAAAACCCTACCACCTGAAGAGGGAGCATAGAGTTCTTACCTTGGTTAGGGATACGATACCCTATAGATCGCAACAATGCAGGATCTACAGTATTAATATCAGTACCTGCAGGTAACCCCAACGTACTAGCTTTAATCCTAACTTGTGCAGGGGATGTACCATCGTACATCTTTAGGTCACCGTCTATTTCGTGGCCCCCAGCCTCTGCAATTTGTACAAGTTCTTTACCTTTTATCTTTTGGTCAAAAACTTTACTCTTGAACTGACTGAAGAAAATCTGTTCAAACTTAGCTTGATAGTTAGGAAAAGATAAAGGGACTTCAAACTTATAGTCGTACTTACCATTAGGGACTATATCTAAAGCTTTGATATAGTTATCAGGTAAATCCTTATCCTTGATCTGTGGTACTAGCACATCTCTCAATTTCTTTAGGTACGTAAGCTTGCCTTCTGCATACTCCTCTGTACCTTGTTTATGTTTACGTAAATCTGTTAAACCCAATTCTCCTTCCAGGTTTGCAGTATCCTCTGCGATATTCTGTGCTATAAGATTGTGGAATAACATTCTTACCTGTTCTCCACTAATAGCTCCCCAAGGTCCTGTATAGGCTTGGTTAAGCTTAAGGTTAGCTATAATGTTCTTACGTATTTGTCGTGAGAAAGTGATATTACCAGATGATGTTTTAGGCATTATCTGTGGCAATCTTAAGCTGTTAGAGTTAAGAGTTAAAACAGTAGCTGCCCCTAGAGTACCTAGCTCTGCTACATCTTGAACGTCTATACGCATACCTTTGGTAGCACTGTCAGTATTTACAACCTGTACATCTCCAACACTTAATCTTTCGTGTATTATTTTAAACTCAGGAGTTAAAGCGCCCATCTCAGCGGTAACCGTCATATAAGAGTTCTTATCCATAACAGGTGCTCTCACATCTCCTACAACTTTCATCTCTTCGTGGTAAGGTTTAACCGGGTAGATAGGACGAGCCTTACCTGCATCTGTTATAAACCCTTTACCAGCTTTTTCATTTCTATAAGCTTGGCCATCAAGATTGGTATCCCATTCTCCAATACCCATCATGATTCCTCTGTACATATCGATAGAGATAAAACCCTGTCCATCTGTTTTATTTACAGATCTATACGCATCTGAAAGCTCAGTGGCTTTTTGTGCACTTACGCCGGCACTGATAAGATTTTCACGCATTGTATCCGCAACCTTATTGGCTCCGTCTTTATCTGAAAACTCAAAATCCTTAATAGTAATCTCACCGTAAGTGGGCATCATACCGTAGTCAGCATTCTTCGTAGAGAACCCTCTAATTGCTAGCTTCTTTCCGGGTGTGTTTAATAACCCTGCACGTTTGTAGTAATCTTCCTTACTTTTAGAGAAACTGAATCCCCCTCTGAAGACCTTAGCAAGTTCTATCTTACCTACCACATCGTTTAGAACAAAGCTCTTTATAAACCCTGGTTTTATAGATGACTCAGAATGAACGTCTTGAGTAAGGTTAATCCCATACTCCTTCATCTTATCTGTAACCTCTTGCTCGTATGTTTCAAGCATCTTCTCAAAAGTATCTACTTGAGCTTCTATCAAAGCATTTACTTGCATACCCTCAGCAGTAAATATACCCTTCTCAAAGAAATCAGATGCCAAGTACATATCCATATGATCGGATATTTTACTTTTACCATCAACTCCCATTCCTGTTTCAGAGTTCTGCAATCCATTGATTTGAGTTTGCGTAAACGCTCCGCCATCTTTACCAAACTTGGAGTCGCTTTTTGCGCTGTAGTGGAAATTAGCGATAAGTTTAGAGGTGTCTCCCGACAACGCCGCCTCATCCACTGCCTTAGAAGCAGCTGCAATACGAGCTAAATCTTGAACAACTATCCCTCTTAGTACTTTTCTGGTGTCCATTTGGATACCCAACCCGCTTAAGGATTCTATTCTAGGTAAAGTAACGAAGTCTAGTCTAGATCTATCTGCTTGTGTAGGTAATGCAATCTTAGTGTACCCCTTGTTGGCGTTATTTGCAAATGCATTTAGCCTAACAATTAAAGATGTCTTCTTAGATTGGTTACTATAATCAGATGTCGCAATACCTTCATTTTGATTCTTAAAAGAATCCATAATTTCAACATCAAAAGCTTCTCTAACTCCGGATTTCCCAAGAGCTCTTAAGATTATTGAAACGTTGTCTGGTCTATCCCCTGGAGAATTGAGTGGGTCTTTATGCATATCCTCTAAAACCTGAGTTAACTCCTCAGACTTTACAGTTGTTACAAACTCATCTACAGTTGTAGACTCGCTAATAGGGTAATACTGCTTACCTGTACCACTTATGAACGATCCAAAAGATTTTGAATCAAACAATGGTGTAATACTAGCTATCACATGTATTATATTCCCTCTATTTGTGTATATATCTACATCATTGGTAACGTCGTTCACCAAGTGTAGGAAATTTCTATTAGTCTTACCTCCCGTAGCGGAAAATACAAACTGAGAAAACAATTCTTTACCTTTAACTCCTGCAGCATCTCCAACATCAAAATACCTTTGCAGAGAACTTATAGTCTCTTCTTCAGTCGACCCATATTGAAATCCCATTTCCCAAAGCATCGACCCTAAGGCGTTAACTTTAGCTGCTGGTAGAACTGCATCATCAGAAAGTCTCCCCTCAGTTATTGCTGCCCATGCTCTTTTTATCTTAGCTTTCTTACCTGCTTCAACTCTCAGGGTTTCATTCCCTTCTTCGTCTACTGTAACTTGGTATAAAGCTCTGTCGTTATTCCCTAAGTAGTCTCTAGATTGTCTTCTATAGAATGTTCTGTACTTCCTAGCTGTATCGCTTTCGTTAGCATTAAACATTCTGTTTTTTACAATAGTCTCTACACCCATAGGGCCCGTAATTGTTCTTTTATCAGCTCTAAACTGTAAAAAACTCTTATATGACATCTTAAAATTAGAAAAGAAAGCAGCCTCTTGTTGTGCTGTTAACGTTTTTAGTCTATCAATAACCTTAGTAATCTCAGGCTTATACTTTGCTCTGTGTTCAAGCTCTTCCATCATACCTTCGTATGAAGCCTGACCAACTGTAGCTTCTGATATTAAGGAGTAAATCTGCTCTAATGGATAGGCAGTCTTATACCCAAACATGTTTACATCTTTCCTAATATCTAATAAGAACCCTTTAACAACTGCTGACATTTTCTTTCTAGGATCTTCTTCTAACCTAGATAAATCATGTACTCTTACAAAATCTTCTGTAAAATCTTCAATAGTTGTATCATCGATGAGTTTTAATCCGTGAGCCTTCAATGACTCTTGAACTTTAGATCTCCACCCCTTTACTAGTGTATTGCCTGTGATAGGGTTAATGGTGTCTTCCCACTCATTGAACACATTTAGAAATGCTTTGTACACAGGTATCTTAGTTCCGTTTGGTGTAGTCACCTCTGCTAATGTTACGCCCTCAGGCATAGCATCTTTCATTGCTTGGAACCCTTCTGTTCTGAATATCTCGTAGAGGTCTTCTGCAATCTTGGAATCAGAATTGCTAATACCATCAAAAGCTCTAACAGCTACCATACCTGCTATAATCCCTTTGACATCTCCGTTACTCTTATCTTCTGGAGCGTTAAAAAGGCTAGCTACATTAGCTGCAGCCTGTTCACCTCTAAAAGATTCAGGAGTTTTCTCTCTGAAGTCATTTACCCAACTTACAATTGTGTCTACAACTTCCGTCTCTATATTGTATGCGGGTCTCCATCCTTTAGAACTTTTAAGAGATGATAGAGCGATTTGGTTCCCTTTAACTCCTATAGTTAAGTAGTGCCCATCTCCTGCGATAAGTTTTGGTTCTCCGTTATCATCAGTAATCATACTGTTTACGGCCTCAGGGTTATTCTCCCAATCGATTCCAAAATCCTTCTTAAACTCTTCAGATCTAAGCTTTGCGTACATGTTGTATGCAGCTTCAGGGCTTCCCGTTACCTTCTCTAAAGATTTAAATAGTATAGAAGGCTGTCCGTTTGGTGCAATTCCACCTATTACATCACCTTTCTTATTCTTTTTTATGCTACAAGCCATAGTTATCTTTTTAGAACGGACATCCTTGATCCATTTCGTCTTTTTTACTTTGATCTCCAAAGTTCATTCCTTCTCCGCCAAATCCAAGGTCGTCTGCAACATCTACAGGCGTTGTCTTCTCTGCCGGCGCAGCAATCTTCTCTCTTGGAGAGCTTACTTTAAGGTTTCCACCATCAAACTCTATCTGAGGATTGTGAAACAAAGAACCATCTAGTTCTACCATATCAGTAGTTAATATAGAGTGGTGCCCCTTACCCATTGCTCGCTCTGTTCCTATCTCTTCTGACGAGAATAGATAATCTTGATACGATCCGTGTTGGATACCCGTTACTGGACTTTTATACGGTCCAGAAGCGTTACCTAAGTCTCTACTAACGTGATACTTCTTCGCTTTAACAAAGTTAGTAATATCTTCGAGAACATCCACAGTATCAGGAACTTCTTTTGTTTTTACAAATGCCTGCTCATCTGCTGTAAGCGCTACAATATCTGCTTTATATGTTTTCCCAAGAGCAGCTTGTTGCATGTTAGTGGTTGTAATACGTATTAGCTCTCCAGTTGAAGGGCTTTTGTATACCATAAACCCTGCTCCACCTTTAAAGTCTCCAAACTCTAAGAAACTAGTAGACCATGAAGCTGAATCTGAGAATAAACTATTAGCTACTATCTCTGAGGCCACCTCAAACTTACCTTCTCCTAGTAACTTCATTACCTTACTCTGTGCAAGAGGAGATAAGTCAGCTGTACTAGCCATCGATATTTTGTTTACACCTTGTGGTGTACGGTTCTCAGGTACTACGATCCCAACTTGTCCAAAATTAACAGACGAGTTATCAGTCTCGAATATCTCAGAGGTCATCTTTGGTGTTACATCTTTGTCTGAATACTCAGAACCTAATGTCCACTGTGGGTGATCCTCAACAACTTCTGTAAATACTAATATAGGGTTGTCAAACACTTCTGCAGGATTTGAGAAGAATTTTCCTCCATCCGAAGTTCTAGAATGATTAAAGTTACCTGCTATAACATCAGATACTTGCATTCTAACATCTTCTCCATTCTGTAAAGCTTCCACTAAGGACGCTCTCTCCGCAGATGACCCTGCTTCTAGCTTACCTACTATCACTCCGTCTAGTTTGTAATAGATAGGAATGTTCGCAGGAGATTGTCTATCAGACGCTCCCTTAGCGTAGTCGTTTACAATTATTTCAAATGTAACCTCTCTACCTGTAAGTGGTCCTCCAGATGAAAGTAACGTTTTATCCATTGGGATAGCTACTCCATCCACCGAGTCGGGCTCATTCCTAACAGGCACTCCATCTTCAGACACCTCTAACTTAGAGCGTCGTACAGGATTACCGGCCATATCTGTACCGTCTTCCATTAAGACATGCGCGTCTGATGCAGATTTTACACCAAAAGTAGTTTTAGCTTTAGGAGCAACCTTTGGAGTTGCTTTAAAAGATTTGGCGTCATATATAACATAGAAAGGTTTTACCTTTTCAGTTCCTATTATATGATTCTTAACTCTAACTCCCTTTACTTTTGGGTTAGATTGTTGAAAATCGTTGAAGAACATTATAACTGCAGGATTGGTATTGGTAGGCTCTGTGCTGTCGTACTCTGCCTTTGCAGTTTTTGAATTATACTTACCTGAAGCGTTCTGCGGGGTATTGATTTCATAGCCTAAAGATGTTAAATGTGTGAACAGTTCTGCCTCAGACATACTTGCATCTATATCAATAAAATCAGCTTCATTTACATCTAACTCAATTGGGTCTCCATATCTTTTAACGAAAAATGGGTTTGTTTCAGAAGCTGCATTAAGACCGTTTCCGAACTGACTTACTTGTGCGTCACCTTTATCTGTTCTATCAAAGTTAAAATCCTCATTACTCACCTTTGTGTGGTGATAAACTGTTCTAACTTTGTGAGACTTCTTTACAGGTGTTGCCTTAGGCTTCCATCCTGCCTCTAATCCTAATATATCTACGCCTTGTGCGTCTAAGCTTTCTAATGCATTAGCTATGTTTTGGAATAGCGGTACATCATACTTAGTAAACTTAGGGTTCTTTCCATTCTTATCGTACACCTTTATAAAGTGACCATCTCTTGCAAATCCCGGTATCGGAACCCATTTATTAACGCTCTCTGCTCCAGTACCTGTACCAGTAGATCTGTACATTAAGAATACAATACCATTTGGCATAAGTATCTCTACAATAGGTCTACCATGAACGTCGGATCTCCTAGGCCCTAACTTCCAATCCATACCCGCTTTTAGAGCATCTGAAATCATAAAGTTAACTGCAGCTTGCTCGCTCGCATGATTGTCACTGTTAATATCAAAAGTATGAGCTCTTACAAAATCGTCTTGTGTGGTCACAGAACTTTCTACGGGTGCGGCAGGTTTAGTAATAGGTGTAGGAGCAGGCTTAGCTTTCTCTTTTGCCTTCTCTATCTGCTCTTCCAATGTTGGTTGAGGTCCAAATACTCCTTCTAGAGGGTCGTTCGGATCTACCTCATCAGTGGCTGGTGCTTCTCCTAGTAAATCTGCAAGTTCTTTTTCACTCATAACTTGCATACCACCATTACCCTTAGGTGCTCCTGGAACTCCCTTAGTCTCAGCAGCTGTTTTCTTTATAGATACAACTGCGGCTTCTGATTCAGCTCCTTTGACTACAGCTTGCTCTCCGGGTACTGAAGATTCATCAGCTACCCTTGCTTTTTCTGCCTCATTAGCTTTCGCTATAATTGCAGTGTATGCAGCCTTCTTTTTAATGTCGTCGTTTACTGTGTCCGCATTAACGTAGGTTCCATCCTCTTGGATGATACCTGTTTTACCATTCTTTGTAGCGCCTTTGTGTATTACAATAAAGATTTTTCCATTGTGCGGTACTACTACTGCATTACCAGTTTGTACATACCACTTTCCAATAATCTTCATTCTATCCGCTTCCTGCCCTTTTGCAAATTGTACAGGATTTACAGATTGAGATGTGAAGACTTGTACTTCACCGTTAGCATCTAGAGATACATTATACACTCCAGTTTTACCCTTCTTTGTATAGATTACTCTATTTACATCAGCTTTCGCTTTTTGAGGCTTTGCTGGAGTACTTGTATCTTTTCTTTCATCGATTTGCCCTTCAGTTTCTCCTGAAGTTTCGGGTGCAGCTTGTTCTGCATCTCCTGGAAGTTCGTTGGCTTTTTCATCTGCTAAACGTTTTAGTTTCTTTTTGTGATAGTTAATTTTACGCTTTATACTCTTTACAAGTTTTTTAGCTTCTTCTAACATTTTTGCATACAGTCTGTACGTCTTAGAAGCCTCAGTGTGTGCGTCGACATCGTCTGCTGCCTTAGCATCAGCTATAGCTTTCTCCGCTGCGTCAACTTCTTCTTGCGTAGCAACTGTTTCAGACTCAGCTTTAGATAGTGACTCCTCTAAGCCTTCTATCTTGTCAAGTGCTGCTCTCTCCACTTTTAATATCTCTGCAGATGAAGGGATAGTATCCTCTTTACGCATCTTTAAGATACGTTTACGAGCACCTATTTGTGCTCTTATAGAGTTTACCTTTCTTTTAAGTGCCTTTAAGTCTGGGTCATTTTTTAGATCCTCCTTAGTAGCGCCTGCTTCTTGGATGTAATAGGTGCGTAATTGGTCGTGTACTTCTAACGCCTCTTGGAGTCCACGCTCTAAAGAGTATATCTCTTCACGTAAAAGCTCGCTAGTTTTAAGCCCATGCTTACCACGGTCTCCAGCTGTGCTTACCTCTACCGCTATCTCTTCTTCAAAAGCTGCTAGCTTTTCAAATATCTCTTCCTTACTAAGCTCTTGGAATCCATCCACTTTAAGCTGTTCCGCCATTAGTATAGAGTACGCCAAGGCGTCTACTCTGTTTTCAGGCCCAAAGATACTTGTATGCTCTCCATTTGAGTTTACAAGATTTATTCCTGTAATGTTTCCATCCTTATCTCTAGCAATTGCGTCTAAGGTGTTAGGCTCCACATTGTGGTATTCTTCTCCGTCAATCTGGAAGGTTCTACCATCTTCTGATATAGCTTCTACATCCCCAACATTGTCAGGTCCAAATGCCTCTTCTAATTCTTGTTGTTTCTTTTCGTACTCAGGATTTTCAGTTATAGATTCCCCGTCTTCGTTTATAGTGGCAGTAGATTCTGACTCAAACCCAAACGATGTGCCTTCTGCCTTAGCTTTAGCATTAGCATCGGCCTCTGTAGCTCTATCTGCTTTAGCTTGTTGCCCTTTCTTAATCTCTATTGCATTCTTTAACCCTTCAAGCTCCACCTCTGACAGTGTATCTCTATCAATCGCCTCAAGCTCAGCTAGAGAAGATTTATAAAACTTATCGCTTTCTACCTTCTCAGCAGCCTTTAGTTCTGTATACTTTGCGTTTGATTTAGCTTTCGCCTCAGCGCTATATCCTTCAGAAGGCATAGCAGCCTTAAGGCCTGCAGCTGTCTTAGAATTCTTAATAGCTTCGTCTACTTTCAAATCCACAGCTTTTTTCTTAGCTATGTCTTCTGCTTTTATACGTTCTTTCTCGAATTGCTCTTGAGCGTACGTATCAGATGAAAGCTTATTATATCTATCAATTGCAATTACATTCTCATCAAGAAGAGATATATAATCCCCTGCCTGCTTTGCGAATTCTGCAGCTGCAATTGGGTCAGTCTTCATTAAATCTATGTAAGTATCTTGCAATGCCTTATGCGTAGACTTTAGTTGTGTTTCTGCATCATATAACTCAGCAGCTATTTCCCCTGAAGAGTCCTCAGACTGATCAGCCAATACACCATCAAGCTCTGCGGAATTTATTCCGTCTACTGCAGGCGTAATTTTACTCCCACGCTTTCCATAATGCGTTAGTGATGCTGCCTTATTATTTAATGAACCATCAACTATGTTACCCATAGTTTTTTGTATGGATTTCATTCTAGCAGTTCTATCCTTAACTTCAGCCCCAGAGAGTACCAATTCGGACCTCAAAGCAGATTGTGTTTTATACACGGCGTCCTCAGCTGCTCTAGATTCGTCACTCATTAGCATTCTAGGAAGCCCTGAGGTCTTATCATCTAATGGGAACTGCTCTCCTACGTTATCGTACGTTGTTTTAAAGTTTTTAAGTTTGGTCTTTAGCCCATCTATAACTTCACTTTGGCTTTTACCTCCTGTTTGATCCTCTAGGGATAGTGCGTTACCCGCCTTGTCCTGTGTTTGGTATCCGAAATGCTCCATGAATTGTGCAGGGTCTAACCCCTTAGCATCTTCAAGCTTTTCTAGCATAACATCAAACCCACCTCTCTCTAAAGCCTCTAAAGCTTGGTATGATATAAGTCTGAATTGCGCATCCTTGAACTTCTTATGATCACCAGCTTCGAGGTGCTTTTGCATACCCTCCATCGCTGCCGCTGACCTACTTGCTGTTTGGTATCTAGCCTCTGTATTTTGTAGGTACCCTCCATTTGCAAACTTAGCTAATGTCGCAGCGTTAGTTTTTCTCGTAGAGTATTCGCCCCCCATAGTAGATTGAGCGCTTCCCATTAACCCTCCAGTTAAAGCACCTACAAACATAGATTCTAAACCTTCTTGAGATCCAAATGTTTCTTGCATTGACTCCATTAAAGCCTTAGACATGTCCCCATGTCCGCCATTATGGTACGCATCTGTGTGATATGAACTAGCAAAATGCCCAGACGCAAACTGAAACCCTTCCTGTCCGGCCTCTTCTAGAGAACCCATAGCGGTAGACTCCATCCTAGTTAAAGCTTGTTTCCAAACACTTTGGTCTGCTAACTTGCTTACAGCTTTTTTAGAAACTGCGTCCCATGCTACATCTTTACTAGCTTTACTTGCAGCCTTAAACCCTGTAACTTGCTTACCAAACATAAGTAAGTTTGTTCCCATAAGTAAAGGTAATTGTGTAACAAAATTAGTGTTACCTGCAGAGTAAGCTACATCTTCAAACTCCTTAAGGATGTTTGAATCAATATCCCCCTCGTTATCTACATTGTTTTCCTGCATGTAGTGCTGTACGAGATCTGCGTATACAGTATTCTTCGTTTCCCTTGCTTCTACAGACGCTTCAGAAAGAGACATTAATGCCCCTGCCTCTAACATTTGCGCGGCGCGGACAAACGATGCTCCTTTAGATAGCTTTTGAGCTAGCTTAGTACCATTTATAACAGCCTTTGTTGCTCTATATATTCCAAGCCCTTTAGCTGCCGCTGATACACCTTTCGTGATAAGTCCTCCACCACCAGTCATCCACATTGTGGCAATAGAACCTATAGAGTACCCCAAACCATTAGCAACTGTATCTGCCCAAAAGTTAGCTGTTCCTAGCTTACTTAATGTGGACATCTTTTGTTCCTCCTGCGTAAGGTAATTTGGCATCTCTTCACGCATCCACTCATTAGTAGAATCTACAGCTTTACCTATTGCATTATCGTAATAAGCCCCACCTGTAGCGAGTTCTCCTAATCCAAAAACAACCCCTAAGGTGTTTTCTGCAACTGCTCCTAATGTTGTAACACCTGCCTTTGCTAGTCCATTCCCCCACTTCTCTGCGGTAGATTGATTACGAGCCCTAAGCTCCTGCCAGTTTAAGTCTTGCCCTAAAGGAACATTGTAGTCTGTAAATTTACTTATGTCTTCTCCTAGACTTCTAGAATGCTGAGACATCATTTGCTTCCCTACATCTCTAGCTCTATGTTTACTACCACCTATATAGGATCTATTCTGTGAGCTTTCTCGTCCACTGATACCAAAAGCCTCACCCGTTAAAGGGTTTAAGGGTACTGCTTTATCTGTCTTAACATCTATTTCTTTTACAGGTGTTTCACCTCCAAAGGATTTACCTGTTAACGGATTTATAGGATTATCTGCCATTTTATTTTTTATCTCTTAGATTTATGTTTCAGAAGATTACTCTTCCTCCCCAAAACTTGTGTAAAAAGTTTGACCTGACGCTGACGCATCTTGTATCATATAGTCAAGCATCTTCACAGTATTACCATCTTTATCTTCCATAGTACTGTCAGGAGTTATTCTCTGTTCTTTCCCTGCAGCGTCGGTATAAATGACATGGGTGTTATCACCTTTAAGTCCTTCAAATCTAAATACACCTCCACCTGAGAACGTAATCTCCGTGTCGTCTAACCCTGAATTTCTAGCAGCGTTCACTTCTTGGTGTACTTGGTAGCTAGGGTCATTAAAGAATTCATCTAGTCCTGAGTTTTTAATATTACTGTACGGAAGTATTACAGTTGTGTATGCATCTTCGCCATCTGGTCCCGTACCTTTTACTTGGAACTCTAAACTAGGTTCCCCTAAGAATGCAGACGTATGGAATTTCACATTATTCACAATAACATCAGAACCCTTCCAGCCGTTAGCCTCTATAAGGCCTTGAACCGTACCAGTACTGTCCTGCTTTTGTCCGTTATAGAAAATCTCAAACGTCTTATTTAAAGGTTGCCCTTTAAATGCGGCATTTATAGCTTTAGTATTCTTCTGTGCAGAAGCTGCGTCAAATCCAGGCATCACGGTGGAAGCCCATCCTCCTACTGTTATACGCGCATTATCTTCAAGCCACGCATTGATTTTAGATGTACTTTCCGTCCCTAAATCTCTAAGCGTGGTGTTTAAGCTAGCTGAACTTAGAATGCTTCCTTCTCCTCCTGACCAAGCGCTAAGGTCTGATATAAACTTCTTAGCTTCTTCCCATTGAGCATTAACTTCTGGACCTGCATCTGCTTCCCATACGTTAGTTAACTCATTAATCTCTATTAGCCCCTCTAAGGTAAGTGTCGGATCACCTGACATTATCCTAGCTTGTTCTAAAACCTCTTTCCCAGACTTATCTGAAAAGGTAGTAGACAAGAAGTTATCAAATAAAGATTTCTGACCCGCCGAAAGTCTAGCTTCTTTTAACAGTCTCTTCTGAATGCCCGTCTCTCTGTTTATTGTACGTATCCTCTTTTGTGCTCCTTCAAGTATATCTGGAGCTATTCCTAATTCTTCTAGGATTTCAGGAGTAACAGTTCCGTTTAGGATGTCCTCTGCTGTGTAGTTAGTATTTCCTAAATCTTTATTTAACTTTGATACCTCAGAAGCTAAAGAGGCATCTTGTTCTCCCATATAAGATTTAATATCTTTTATAGTACTACCTCCTTGGTTATTTATCTGAGTCATGCCTGACTTAGTTAATAAATCTGGTATGAAATCACCTTTAGCGTCTAAAGAAGCTTTACGACTCTGTAACCATTTCTTATCGTAATGCTCTTCGTATTCTGACCATACATTTGTATACCCATATTTAGATACAGCTGCGTTACCTTCTCTTGACATCTCGCCTCTCATAACTTCAGTACGTGCATTCTGACGTCTAAGCTCCATCTCTTCTTCTGTACTTTCTACACCTTCTTCGCCTAATAAAGCTTCCTTCTGATCAATCATCTGCTGTAAAGCTTCTGCTTCCTCAGTCTTACCCTTAGCTGAAGCTTCTGCTAATGCACCTCTAAGTCCACCATCTTCAGCATCATCTATATCTCCATCTAAATCTAACAATAGGTTTTGACGTAAGTCTTCATCCGATAGATTAAACGTACGTAAATCTGCCTTCTGTTGAAGAGCAGCTTGTACATCCGGACTAGCTGTTACGTTTCTAAAAGCTTCTGCAACATCTGCCTCAGGAATGGTTTCCCACTTTTCGCCTACTTTTATTTCATATGTAGTTCCCTCAGGATCCATAATAGGTTTACCGTCAGCTCCAGTTCTATACTGCCCTTGAAGTACTCTAGTTTCACCACCTTTATCAGCAGCGTAGCCGTCCATGTATTCCTTCATCCTAGCAGATATATCGACATCCCCAACAAACTGATACCCAGAAAAGCGACTAGCTTCATCTATAGTACCGTCAGCATTCTTCTTTAGCCCTTCGTAGTCGTGGGTAGACATAGCCATAGCTGCTCTATATGTTTCAGCATCTATACCACCGGGTTTACCAACACCTTTCTCATAAGCCTCTTTTACAGATGCCTTATACGCTTGTTGTGCGGCATGATTTTGCTTAATAGGAGCATAGCCCTTAGTAAAGCTTCTAGCACTCTTAGCTACATCCATACCCATAGTCTCGTAATCACCACGGGCAGCTCTTTGCTCTAAAGCTGCTCTTGTGTCTCCTTCGAGTTCCTTAAGTAATGCTTGGTCTCCTGAAAAACTTGCAGCATCCATTTCATCTACAGCGCCAGCTAATGCATCATCTGCATTAAAAGACTGCTGAAAGTTTTGACGTAACTGATCGTTAATCACTGCTGACTTAGGATCTACGTAAGTACTTTGGTATGGTTTTAAACTATATCGTGCCATGTTTTATTCTTTGGTTTTAAGTTGGCTAACCAACAATGCGATCTCTCCGTCCGTATAAACTTTACCTGTAGCAGGGTTTGTTACACCTCTAAGAGAAGTTCTTAATTTATCTCTTTCGTATATTCCGTGTGAGCCTAAAGCTCTAGCTTCTCTTTCTGCAGCTTTGTACTGTAATACATCAGAACTAATTCCTGCAATATTTTTGAAACCTACATCTAACGCTTCTCGTTTAGAATCTTCTTCCGCTATACGCTGAGCTTCATTGATTTGAGTATTCATTGTGTCTACTCTTAAATCGTTTGCAACGTTCTGACTAGATGCTTGCATCTTCATCTGCGCTTCCTGATTCCCAATAGCTGTGTTAGCTCTTGCTTCAGCTGACGCTATCTGCATATCTTGAGTACTCTTAGCGGAGTGAGATGCCATCATAGCTGCTATACCTCCAGGACCTGCTCCTGAATTGGTAATAGCTCTACTTCTAGCACGTCCTTGTGCTGCAGACCCAGCTCTTTCAGCGTTAAAATTAACTCTGTCTAAATCTGGTGCTTTAACTCTTCCAGCTTTGCTAACTTGTTTAGCATCCTTTTCTTTATGCTTAAACGCGTATAAGGCAGGGATCATTTGGCCCGCACCTGCAAGCAATGCTGCTGTTGGTACATCTCTATCGATTCCGTTTATAGCTCTGTTTAGTTGTCTCTCAGACTTACCATCTCTATAGTTTCCTATCTTCTCTGATGCAAAAGCTTTTGCTCTATTAAAAAAGTTAGGGTTTAGTTGGTCTTCCTGAAGGTTTAGAGTATTATACTCTTCATCAGATGTGTCGAACCCACCTTCTTGCATTTTTGTAAATGGAACACCTTTACCTGCTTTACTTTGTGCCTCATCATATTGAGAAAGCTCTTGACGGGTATAATCCATTTCCCGATTGTAAGGGCTCTTCCAAAAATCAGCATTCCCAAATTGACGGTCTAACCTTTGCATAAAGCTCATGTTTTTACCATCTTCAGTATATTTACGCTGAGTATCTTTCGCATTTTGTAACCCTTTGTGGAATATCTGCTCTCTAGGTTCAAGTTCATTTATATTTTTAGGTCCTCCAGTTTGAGCTACTTGAATCTTATTAGGATCTCTACCAGCTTCACCTTCTTGTACAGCAGCTAGCCTATCTATGTCTTGTTGGGTTCCGCCGCTAGCTAACACTTCTTTATGCTTAGCCGCAAATGACTTGGTGCCTCCATGCTTTAGGTAGTCCGAGAAGAAATACTCCTTCTGTCTTCCGTCAGACATTGTAACACCATCTGCAGTCTCTTTATCTTCAACCTCTGTGTTAGCATCTACCATGATTCCACCCTCTTTATGAGTTTGGCCTACATACTCTACAGCATCTGATCCTGGTATAGGCACAGCCTGACCTCCCGGAAGAGCTTTACTGTTACTTGCCATTAATGGTCCCCCATTTTGGTACCTAACTCCTCCTGTTTTTCTTCTCATTTGTTCTGAACCCATTGCCCCTGGCATACCTAGATTGTTTCCAAAATCATAGCCAGTAGTTGTTAACCTCTTTGTCTCTTCCGCGTTCATTTCCGCGGTTATCTTACGTTGCTTTAAATCGTGAGTACGCTCTTCTTTAGCAACTGCTTTTCTACCTTTATTCCGTTGATGTAATCCTATCCCTCCTGCAACGGCTGCCGCAGCTAATGCCGCCCATCCTACAGGATTCCAAGACATAGTTGTACCAAATGCACCTAAAGATCCTGCAATACCTGCCGCTGTTGCGCCATATCCCGCACCCTTAACAAGTTTCCCAGTAGTCTCCCCAGCATTCATGGTTGTGACATCGTCATCATCGTACTTTTTTTCAATAGCCTTACCTGCTTCGGACGCTACCATTCCAACTGCTTGTGGTCCTGCCCATCCAGCAGCTGTAACTCCTGCTTTAAGTGCAACCTTTCCAGTTGCTCCTACTGCTTTAGCCCCTTTAAACGCTTGTGCACCACTAGCTAAAGTTCCTGTAGTTTGCGTAGCACCACTAACAGTGTTAATCCCCTGATCTACGCCAGGTATAGAAGCTAAGTGAGATAGCTCTTCTGCAGACTTAGAGTATGTACCAACAGCTTTTGCTACGTCTTTCCCAGCCTTTAAAGTATTTGAGGATTTGGCAAATGTCTTACCTAACCCAAGGATAGTCTGTGCTCCCGCATCAGTTCTTTGCGCCCTAGCTTTTCCGTCTTCTGTAACTCCTGTTAAATCCGCCTCTTTCCCAAGCTCGTTTTGGCGCTCCATTAAGGAGGCCGTAATAGCGGGGTCAGACTGTTGAGCACTTATATGTGCAGTTGTGGGGTTGTACGATCCAGGGATAACATTATCCGCATACTGATCTTTCTCTCCTCCTACCTGATATTTCTTTTTCTTCTTCTTTAAGGTAGGCTTCTTATTTATAATTTTCTTTTTAATCATTATCTATTATGTTTACGTATTGCAGTAGACGTAGAATACAAATCTACTAAATTTTTTCGAGAATTATCACTTATTAGGCGGATTCCTACAAAGCTATCTGTAAACTTTTTCTGCTGATGCCAAGGTTTATACTCGTCAATATATACAGAATTTAAAGTTTCCACCATACCTTGTACTGTAAACATACTTACATTATCTACAGGATTAAGAGTACCACTTGAGGATGTAGCAATGTTAGCCATATCTCTAAACTGGTTTATACGCCACTCGTTTGCAACCTTTCTTACAGCGGTGCCTCCACCAGATGTAAAGTAACTTATCTTTTTAGTACCGGAACATTGTGAAGAATTGAACACATAAAACGTAGAAAATCCATCTTCAAATACCCTTTTACCTTTGTTAAAGACCTCTGTCTCATACCCAAAGCTGCTGAATATCTTAGAAGTATTCCTTTCTGTATTATCTACAAACTCTACTTCGAATGGATACACAGTACCATAAAAGTTACCAGGATCTGTTAAAGCATCATGTCTATAAATAGACCCAAAAGATGTTGTAGGGTCACTTGAGAATGAGTACATATAACTAGAATCATAAGAATATAAAGAAGGTACATAATCATGTACCGATCCCCAGAACTTATACTCAGGATAGTAGGATATAGTCCATCCTATTCTTTCAAATTGTGGAACACCTTTAATTAAAGATTTTTCAGATAGTTCAATAGTGGTACGAACCTCTTCGTGAGAATCCTTTTCGTACTCTATCAACTCAAACGAATTTGAATCTCTACCTAATACAATTGCACCATTATGTGTAAGATTAAGTGCAGGTGTAACTACTACAACCTCCGTATCTTTTACAAGGTCAAGAGTATTAAGTGTTAATGTACTCGTTTGCAGCTTAGCTAATGTTAATGCAAAATATACCTCTGTTGTGTCAGCCCCTGTAGGGGTGAATGACACATTAGATACATCTATACTACCATCTGTATCAGCATCCTGGACTTGTGTTCCCCCAATGATTATCTCCGATACAGTATTTATAGCTATGTTAGAAACTAATCCAGCATCTACGCTATACTTCCAAGATACATTTTCTGGCACTGGAAGTTCTACAGCTGCTGCAGGGATATAAAATTTAATACCTCCATATACAGTAGTACCTGTAAGATTCTCCAAAGTAAAGCTATTACTCGTAACAGCTGTCACCCTGATAGCTCCGCCTGCTAATTCTAAATCACTTCTAACTCCTTTTCTACTAGTACTGAGATTGATTGTTTTTACCCCGCGAACTCTGAAGCTAGTAGCTACGACAGAAGGTCCTGCACTTCCGTTATTGAAATTTAAGTTCCACGCTACTCCTGTACCTCCGGGAGTGGAAGACCAATAACCAGCATTGAAAAATAAACTAAATCCTACAATTGATTCTAATTGAGGTAGTACGCTATATATAGACTCTAGGTTCCCAATTGTAGGAAAATCCCAAGAAGTCCCCTCAAAGGTGTAGGGGAATAATGCCGCCCAAGTGTTAAACCCTGTAAATTGACCTGAACCGTCGTGAGTAAAGTTAGTGTCAGCTACAACCATAGCGGTAGACCCGTCAGGAGTCACTTCAAATACATACCCTCCGTCTATGTACTCCCCAATTACAGGTATGTACGGATCACCCTCCATATGTATACGCATCATCCTATACTCTAACGTAGTGGATTTATTCGTATTCACCATAGTATCGGTCTCCATATTGTACGCCCCTGCAAAAGAACTATTCTGGCTAGTATCGGTCCAATACAAAGTAGCAGCTAGTTCAATAGCTCCCGAAGCCATTGCGTCATACATAATACCTGCATTTGTAGATGTGGCTAAGCTCCAATTTGATGCTCCTGCCTCAGATAAAGTATGCGCATTAGCAGTTGCCCAGGTCCCTGAATAGCTAATAGCAGACATAATTCTAGTATTAACATTAGGTACACCTCCAATTACTATACCTCCAAATTTTGGATAATATGTCCCAATTGTATATGCAGAGGGATCCGAAGAATTATCAACGATAGTTATAGATACAGCAGTAGTTTGTGGTGAATCTAATGTAAGTGTGAAACTAGTATCATCTGATTGAGTTGAATTTACTGTAGGGGTTATACTTAAAGTGGCCGTATTACTAGTAACTGTAAAGTTACCTGTTAATCCTACATCAATAGATGAAGCACTAAAGCCTCCAGCAGCACTTGATATAGTGTACGGAACTGTATCTCCATCTGTTAAGCCCGTAGTATTTAGAGTTACTATTGTTGTAAACCCTTCCAATATGGAAGCTGAGGATACACTTAATGTATGGGGTGTTAAAGATGTATCAGCTATATTTAGCGTGATTGCGTGATTAACATTCGCAGACTCATCAAGTATAAGCGTTAAAGTTTCTGTAGCCGCTTCTGTAGTGCTATCTTCTATAGCTGCTACAACTATAGAGGCAGTACCACTTACAATACTAAATACTCCTGTAGCTCCTGTAGCTCCATCGATAGTGTAATCACTCGTAGAAACAGTTCCTGTTATAGCAAATGGAATATCCCCATCAGCTACTCCAGTAGTTGTAAGAGTTATCGTGGTAGATTCTCTTTCATCTAAGTTTATATCATCCCCGGTAACTGACAATGCGTAGATAGGTGCAACATATACATCCTCTAGATACTCAGTAAAGTCTATTTCATCTTTTGTAAAGGCTGTCTCGACCGTTGTAGTTGTAACCGTAGTACTTTCAATATACTCATCTGCAGTATACGGGTTACCATTAAGTGCTCCTGCAGCAAATCTAGATTTAAAATCATCAGTTGGAACTAAATCCCTCTTAGTAAGTAGTATCCTTTTGTACTTAGCATCCCAAACAGATGTATAACCTACCCCTTCTATAGGGCTGTCATCTGAGAAGCTAACTCCGTAATCATCGTAAAGTTGGAAAGGTATGTTCTTTTGGAACCATTTCTCCATACCAACATTACTAATATCTACCATGTTATTGCTAGTAAGGTAAACTGTCTTACTTCTAATATCTAACGAGAAGTATCCGTAACGTGTTACCAATCCTGCATATTGAGACCTGGTACCTCCGTAACCTGCTTCTGTTTGTATAAGCTCATCTGGTTCTTGTTGGAATATATCTCCCGAACCTATGAAAGCTTCAGAGGCGGATCCTAATTGTAGCTTCTCCTTACCTTTGGTAACGAATAAACTGTCCTCCATATGCATATATAGCATATTACTAAACGCTGCTAATCTGCTTAGACTACCTCTATTCTTAGGTAAATCTTTATATTGAAGAGAAAGGTGTATTCTAAAGTTATCTATAAGGCTTCCAGGATCAGATTTAGTCGATCTTATTATCCTTGTAGGAAATGATGTTGGGTTAGTTGTTAGTAAAGGTAGTGGTATCGCTGGTCTAATGTCATTTACTAGCGAGTAATCACTGTTATACTTAACGTTCTCCTGTTTGTTATAATCAAAATATTTTGAAGTGTCATACCCCAATCCTTCTCTATCCCCAAACATGAATTTTTTAGCTGGAGATCCTGGGAAATACGCGGTCTCCGGACCCTCTTCATGTCGAAGGTTAATGTTATCTGTAGATTCTACAATAGCGAATAACACTCCTATCCTATCTGTAGGTTCGGTGTTAGTCATTTTAGGAGATAAACTCTGTCTAAACCCATATCGACATAAGAAGGTATCTCCTCCAAATATACCCTCTTCATTTATAGTACTTACACTATGTGTAGCTTCAGGTTCATCTACGATGAAGTTTTTAAAGTCATCTCCTAAAACCTCAAATCCTGTCCAAACTAAAGTCTGTGAATCTAAACTGTTGTATACATCTGTTTTGTACGCTCTTAAACTTATAAGATATGTTTTTAAAAGAGTTGCCGGAAGGTACTTAAAAGGTTCAGTCTCAGAATTCCACATGGCGGTAGTAAACGGGGTAGAAGCTGCAGAATGATACACAACGGTAGGTAAAGGGTTGTCGTGTTTACCTGCGCTTAACGCTATGTGACTTTCTCCTCCACGATTGTTTATCTTACTATCAAACCCTAATCCTCTTGCATCAAATATGGTATCCCCTCCTACATATGTTTTACAATTCGCATTTATTAATTTATGTCTACCGTAAACAGAAGAATTATCAACATGAAATATAGACTTTATAACCCCTAACGTAGAACGCATAGAAATTGTCTGGCACGAAGGGCCAGATGGTGCAGGAAAATGGTTAACCGCAGGTCCTGCCCATGTATGGTACGTCACTAGCCCTTCCACTGATATGTGAGTAGCAGCCGCTATAGAGTTTTTAGTTCTAAGTAGCTCAAAACTGTAAAATGCAAAATCAGTAAACTGTGATACACTATTGAAAACAGTTGATGTTAAGAATGGCATTTTAGTGAGTATAGATTCTGTGTTACCATTCCCTAGTACATCAGAGGATCCTCCAGAAGGGTAGTTACATCCCCCAAAGGATTCCTCTGTTTTACTGTAAGGTATTATTACACCTTGCCCTAAAATAGTTTTATTTACATGCTCTCTTTTAGCGTAGTATATTCTAAACCCTTGAACCTTATCTGCTATTTCTTCAGGTATCTTTATATTATCCAGTGTAAAACCTAAAGCTCTTACATTTGATGCTACCGCTCCTTCTGTAATTGTCGAAGCGTCAACCGCTGAACTTAAACTTACTGTACATTCTTGCCACGCCCATTCAGAATTAGCAGATACAGGTGCGTCCCCGCCAGTCTCGTTAAATAAATACCAACCATCATACACTTCTAATAGAGTACCATACCATGTCTGGTAATTACTATGATTTGTTTTCCAAAGTATAGTGTACGAAAGGCCTACAGGTAAAGGATTACCGCCAGCATTTACTCTTATTGCTGTCCATGATTGGTTTATAGAGTCATAACTAAACCCTATATCTTCAATGTCATTAGTATTGAATTCACAATTACTATCCCCCTCAGGCCCAGTCCAAGATGTAACAACGTCAGCGTCTCCCGAAGTAAACTCAGAGTCTGCGTTACTTTTATAGAAGCCATTATTGAACCCCGCACCACTTACGTTACCTGGAAATCTATGATGCCTAACCTTGCCCATTTCTCCGTTCACCTTGAACGCCCCATCGGCATAGTCATTCGTGTCTGGGTAGTACTCTGAAGCGTTTTCCCAATAATTCATATTAAGACTTCCATCATCACCAGATCCCTCTTCAAAGGCAAAAATTTTAACATCGTCCCCCAAAGATTTAATATCAGAATCTGAATGTATATCAGTTTCTCCAACGTCAATAAGTTCACTATTCCAAACTGATTCAGACCCTGATAGCCAATTCTGGTATAGTGCTGTTGTAGAAATGGTTATGGGTTTCCTTCCCGGTATGTGGTACGCGTAACTCATTGCTCCGCTATTCAAAACAAATGCTATGTACATAGCGTACACCTCATCTCTGGCATATCCTTTATACTTGTAAGAATTAACAGGATCTCTGTATCCATTAGTTTTAGGAGCAGCCATAGGAGTTATATTTCCAATACCTGTGGTTAGGTTTGCATGCCCTACATCAAATAAGTCAAACTCATTTAATTCCTTTGTTACAGCTGTAAGCTCTATATCTCCTGCATGTTTTTGGAACCCTACATCTAGTGACCCTGCAAGGTTACCCGAATACAGTACTCCATCTACCTGCTCTAAAGATTTAACCGTGTCATATTGAACGGTATCAATTATAACCTCCTCCACAGAGGCTTGAGTGTACCCTTCAACTCCTGTAAACGTGACTGTAGATTCCGTAGAAGTTATTAAAGTATCATTAATCTGATACGCAAACTGAACACCTCCGACAGTTTGTATAATTACAGCACGTAAATATTCATAGTCTGTATTAATATTTGATACATCCCATGTTATAGACTTACCTGTTTGAGATCCTGCCTTTGCTCCATCATACTTCTCGATAGGTACTATGTTTTCTACACTATCTGTGATGAGTACTGGATTGTCTACCGTTAAAAAGTTAGTAGCTACAAGATCTACATCTACATATGCTAAAGCTAACGCGTACATAGCGGTAACTAATCCTCCACCAGAGTTTACAGATTTAAGATCAATATGGGGTACAGGCCCGCTATGCGGGTATAAGTTCAACCTGTCTATGTAATTTTTATTTGGACTTGTATCAGGGTCTACTTTGTATAAGAATTCAGTATTCGTAGAAGTACCACCTGGGAATTGTCTTGTAACATTAAGACATCTAGGAGGGTTTACATTATCTGTAAAGTATACAAATAGATTACCATTTGCATCTACTTTATAGGTACCTGATACAGGGTGAGAAGTGTTAAATTTTAAATCTGTATCAACTGTATGTGCGTTTACATCTATGTTCAATACTGTGTTGTACACACCAGCACTGTAAATACCTACTTCAGATCTCCCAAGATCCGCAGAAGCAGGTATACCTCCAGCAGCCGCCATAGTATTTACAGAGAATATAACGATTCTATCATCTGTGGTTTCTATAGTACCAACCACCACATACCCAGCACGAGCTCCATCATATGTTACTACGCTGCTAGCACCTTTTACGGCACCTTTATCAGATGACTCTTCAGGCTCCTCACTTATACCGACTATAACCTTCCTTCTCCCAATATTTGTAACAAACTCTGCCCCACCTTCAGTACTAATAGCTCCGTCGATTCTATTAACGACTGCATTTCTAGCGTGTCTCCACGTACCTGCAGGTTGATCGGCTGTACTTGTATCTTTAACTAATCCTTTCGTAAACCTTCCCATTATCTTATCGTGTTTCTCTAGTGTTTAAATCTTCAAAAAATACTGCATGCCTGTTCAAGTCTGGGACTAGTCGTACCCACTGATTCATAAATGATTCGTACCTATCTATGTCAGGGAAGTTAGCTCCGTTCCTAGCTTGAGAGCAATAGTGTTGCCACTTTTGATCTGCAAATGAGTAGTCTATTTTGTTAGTAGGCTTATCAAAACCTCCTAACAGTAATTTCTTATATATATACCAAAACATAGCTTCCTTGTAACTGATGTCATCCGGTATCATAGGATACTGATCTTCATCTACTGGGAAAGCCATATAACTTAAACACACCTTACCGTCTCCAAAAGAAGTCTTAAGGTAGTCTCCATCTATTATGTATGAGTCTGAACTTTCTGCGAATTCATTTACACATTCATCACAGTGCATGCTACCATGAAATGTACTAGCACCGTATTTTAAAGGCTCCATTGAAGCGCCTCCCTTGAAGTATGTACTCTGTAAAGCTATTAGTCCACTTGATAGATTTCTTAACTCTAATACATTAGATTTGTATTGCGTATCAAACTTATCTAGATCAGCTATAACAAGCTTAGAAGATGTTAATGTTTCCACCCCTGAGTTATACTCTCTAATATCATTCTTAAGATTATCTATCTTTGTAACAACATCGTCCAACGCTTTACCGCTAGCCTTAGTCATAGAAGAATTAACTGCTACCTGGTTTATGTAATATAAATCTCCAGGCAGTAGGCACTTGTTGTCTTTTATAGCAAGTACACACTGCTTCTTCTCAAGCTGTGTTGTAGCTCCTATATGCTCCAAAGCTTCTCCAACCCATTCCACCGCATCAATCACCCAATCCGCATTGTTTGGCTTAAGGTCTCTCATCACTTTCCTGATGACAGTCTTGCACGATGTATTTTTATATATTGCCATTTTATCCCTTCTTAAATTTTAAATATGCTAGCTCATCCCCTTTTAGCAGGGTTATTAGTTTCTCTTTGTTACCTTTGATACCGCGTGTCGCATCAAACCTGTATACTGATTTGTTAGGAATTCTACATCGACCTTTACGCCAGTAGAATTTACAATAGTAGCCGTCAGTATAGTATATATGCCACTTAGTACCTGTGCCTTTTTCCGAATCATAAAGTTCTTCACCATTGCGTATTAACTCTGCTTTATACTTATTAGACTCTCCCCAATCTATCTTAGGGTTTCTAGGGTCTCTTTCCATCTTAACAATGGATAGAGTTGATAAGTTGCTCCCCATATTAAAGGTGGAACCGTCAAGTATATCTTCTATGATACGCATATTAAACTCCTCGCATATCTCTCTGAATATCTTCTTGTCTACCTCTCCCCCATCTTTTGCGTACTCTTTAAATATATCCGTAAGAGTGTGGCTCATAGTTATTCTTTAGGCTGTGCTCCTCTTGATGGAACATCCTGCGCGTTGTCATTAACAGTGTCACTCACTGTTCCTGCTAGCAATTGTAACTCTCCAGATGAGATACCTTGTGTTATAGTTTGAACCATATCCATTGGGATAGGGAACTGTAACTCAGGGTCATAGCATTCTGAACCATCGCAGTCATAATCTTTTAATGCCTCTGGATCTTCAAATACTCCTCGTACATTTATAAACTCTAAACCGTTAGCATTGTATATATATAAAGTATCCTCTATCATATATGCTCTCTTAGCTGTTTTAGTATATTTGTCATAAGGCAGCCACTGTACGGTTTGAGGGTCAACTATTGGTATAGTATGCAACCCTGTAACATCCGCTACATGTGTGATAGAATCTTTGAAGTTCATTCGGACTGTCCTAGGAATTTTAACGACACTCGCATACACGTCACAATTGACGGGTAAGGTACAACATTTAGACGCATCCACCTTAACCAACTTGACACAGTTAAGACTCTGTTCTAAATGACGCGTAATATTCCCATTACGAGCAAAATCTCTCCTAATGAGCATTGCCCGGTAGTACTTAATATTAAATTTAATTTGTTCTAGAGATATGTGGTCACCATTATTTGATCTACCACCCCTAACTAAATTTAAAATATTGTATGCTATTTCATCTAGTGTCATTCTTACTATACATTAGTTTGTAAATATCCTTCGTATCCTCTATTTTTATTCCAGATGTGCGCTTGGCCAGTTCTCTTAGCTTCGTACCCCATCATCTTATGCCAATCATCATTTTTACATATAGAAGGTATAAACCTTACTTTAATACCTCTGTACTCATTTACCATTTCCTTATGTACATGCCCGCAATGCGCTTCTCTTGAAGTCGTACGCGCGAACATCATAGGTTGTTCAGTAGCCATTATTAAGGGCATATTAGCAGCCTTAACTTTATCGCCGTGTGTGAACATAATCATATTAACTCCGTACTCGTAATACTTACGGTGGTCAAATGAGTTATCAATTACAACTTGTTCGTCCTTTGTGAAGTACGCATCTAAGTATTCCCCGGCATAGAACATACGTTCGTAGTCGTGATTCCCCTGTATAACTATTACGTCAACTGGAGCATACTGGGATAGATACTGGATTGCTCTTACGATCAATGCACAGTATCCCACAAATGTTTCTTTCCAATCTGCTGAATCAAACTGGGGCGTTCCTTTTGTAGTAGCCCTGCTTAACCCTTCAGAATTCATACCATCATTACCTATTGGTAAAAGTATTTTCTCAATATTCAAACCTTTAGCTTTAATCATAAGGTCTTCAATCACATCCATGTACTCATCTTCAGCCTCCTCTAAAGTTTGACCTGTATACTTTCCATAGTGAATATCAGGTAAAGACACCTCGTATGTAACGGGATCTTTTGCTTTAAAGGTTTCTGTTCTTTTACGTATTGGGCTATGCTGTTTAAGTATCTCAATGATTTCAGCCTTAGTGTTATCTATAACTTCGTCCTCACCTTTAACTACTACAGAGAATCTCTTCTCTCCTCCCATATTCTGCCAGAACTTAACTGACTGAATATCATTCTTATCTATATCGTTCTCTTTAACAAACTGATCAAAATCGTTTAATTCACTTTGATCTACATTCACATTGGCGTTCGACAGTACCATACTAGTAAACCCTCCCATCGCCTCAATACGAGCTTCTTTTAAAGCTTCCTTGCAGAGGTCAACATCGCACTCTAATTTTAAAGCTAATCTTCCTGACCCTTCTTTTAGGTATCCAGGTTTCATGTGTAAGAACTCTTTAATCTCAGATTTTGTCATGGCTTTGGTTTCTTTGGTTTCTTTTCTAGGAAAGAGAATATTAAAGGTAATACAGCGATAAACGCCATGAAACAATTCTCCCAGGTTATTCCTACGTTTGCAACATCTACTGCTACCGTACCTACTAATACTCCAGATACAGACCGCTTTGCAGACCACTTCTTATTGTCACCCTTAAACACTTCAGATATTTTACCTAAAGAGCCAAAGATGTCTTTTATATTATTTATCGGAGTTCCCTTCATCTTTAGCTGCTTTAGTGTAGTTAGGGATGATAGCATCCAACAAGTTGTCTAGTCTACCAAACAATCTATTATCCTCAATAGATGGGGTTAAGTTTACTATAACTTTTAATACAGTCATTAAAGCTACTATACCAGTAACTATTGCTGCTCCGTTTTCAATAATGTAGTTGAACATAATTTTTGTTTATATGATTTCTAATGACATTCCTTCAATAGGAACAATTGATATTAACTTTTTTAATGTGGCTCTTGATGATGTTATATCTAATAACCCATCACCATCAATGTCGGCATATTTTTTACCAACACCTATACAACCTTCTATCTGTGATACATAATTAGCTACATGAATAAGGATGTATGTTCTCCCTTTTACATCTTCAACAATCAAATGGTCGCCGTACTTCTCACTTTCCCTATGACTAACATGATATATACCTTTAGGTATGCAACTAACATTAGTTTCGTTATTTTTCCAAGGTAGCTCTAAGGTTTTACATTCGAACACTTTGTCTAACTCGTCGTAAACAATGAGAGTCCCTAAGGTTTCTTGTCCGTCATCTCTTAGTCTAGGTAATATTGATCTCATCTTATTTCTTCTTTACTATAACTGTTAAATCCGGATTTACATCCTCTGTAGATACTTTTAACGTATACCTAGTTATTGAGAAAGATACGTTATTATCCAGTATAAAAGCTACTTTCGTAGGGATTACAATGTTTTTTACAAAATAGAGAGGCGAAACATTTACCGTATCTTCTAAATACACAGAGACAGTAGCATCATTTACACTGTTGTTAGATATGTGTATACTCTCTACTTCTCCGTCGCCCTCTTCTCGGCGAGCCTTGGATGTATGTGGAACTAAATAACTGCTTCCAGGCTTTGTTATATTCTTGTAAGTTGTCATGTTATCCTATTTTAACTGTTCCTCTATCGTTCCAAAGTAACCCTGAACCTCTTGGGGTAGCTCTCGTAGGTAGCCTACTCCCATCAAACGTCCGCATAAATAAATCTACAGTAGCATCTGACCCGTCCGATCCGTTAGATCCATCTCTACCATTTGTGCCATCTCTTCCGTTAGTCCCTGCTGCGCCATCCCCAACTTCAGCTGTTATGTATCTCCTAAGCTCATCTATATCGTCCTGCATAAGCTTCATCTGGTATATCAGAGCTGCCTCTCCAGGGTAATTAACGAGACTAGCGTGGTCGCCGTTATCAAACTTAGCTTGCATTGAGAGTAGTTCGTCTCCTGTCTGCGTATGTATTGCGGATGATTTTCTAGTATCTAGTGTCATATCTTATATTACTGCTATTGTCATTATACCTCCGTTAACTTGGTCCCCAGATGCTTGAACTAGCTCTATTAATATATAGTTGGTTGCGTCTGAAGTGACATCTGTGATATTTAAATTGGTTCCTACGTTGCCTGTACCCTTACTTGTTACAACTCTAGAATTTACATCAGCTTCGTATACGGTTATTGCTGGAGATCCAGTACCATATATGTGTACATGCGTAGCTTTAAATCCTTCAGGTATAAGCACAGAAGCAAACATAGGGTTAGCACTATGGCTCTCTAAGAATCTATACGCTCCTGAATCATCTATCGCTAAAGGCCTCCCTCCATCATCTGCTATGAAATCTCTTGGTAGTATTTTTACTTGTGTAGAACTCGCGTATGTAGGTATAGTAATAGATGCGCTCCCATCGAAATTTATACCATTAATTGCTCTGGCTGTTGCTAAAACTGTAGCTGTGCCTGCATTGCCTGTTATGGTTGTCTGGGTAACATTAGAAACCTTAGCGTTATTTGTGATATGATCGTCAAACATCTCATCCGACATTACTCCCCACGCATCCGTAGTAGCTAATGGTAGTGACACATTGTTACCGTTTGAAGTGTTTAACTGTAACTTATGTCCAGCTGCTGTTATGGTAAGATCTCCTACTATATTTGAAACCTTAGCAGTATTTAAATCAACTTCCGCCTGAATGGTAGTAGCATCATAAACAGTATCGGTATCTGTATAATTATTAGCGTGAACAGTACCTGCTCCATCTATAGTTAAATCTACTTTAGCAGTATTCAAATCAACCTCTGCTTGTATAGCTGTATCATCATAAGCAGCTGCGCCAATATCAGCCGCAACCTCAGCTCCTGTTCTATACCCTACAAGGCCCTCGGAATCCGTTACCAAAAATTTATCAGTATCTGTTCCAGGATTTAAGGTAGACTCTAGATAGACGTCGTTCCTAAACCTGGATATAAAATCCCATATATGTTGACCTATCCATTTCATTTATTAGTCCCTATTTCATCAATGATAGATTGAACCTCATTCTTGGTAGCTTGTAATTTAAGCATGATACTAGGAGTAAACCTATTTTGCTCCACTCCATTATTAAATACTATAATAGTAGGAATAGATAGTACCTTATACTTATCTCGTATATCTGCACTCCTACGAACGCATACTCTATATGATGAACACCCATTAAGGTCATCTAAAAACTCTACTTCATTACCTTTATTCCACCTCGCCCAAAACTCTATGACGACAACTCCTTCAGATGTTTTAGATCCAAATGAGCTAGAAGTTACAAACTCTTGAGCTACAATATTTGTAGATAGCAGTAATAGAAGTAGAAGATTATTCATAAAGCTTTTGCTTAATAAGTTTCATGTCTTCTTTCATCTCTTTGACATCATCTTGAGTATTCAGTATGGCCTGACGTATCAGCTTATCTTTCATGTCGAACTCCATACGCGTAATAACAGGGTCTGTAGGTAAAGGTAGTTCTCTAGCTTCTGCTATATCATTCTGTAGTGTGAACCACATACCTATAAGCGTTGCTATTAAGAATATTATCCCACCTAAGGTCTTTAGGTTTACTTGTACCGAACTATATTCACTTAACTCTTTAACCATTATATTCGAATATTAAATAATTTATTACTTCTTATTTATTATACTGACCAGTATCCGTATTCTACCACACATGCTCCACCTATAGCTTCTGCTGTAATAGCTACTGCATTATACAAAGGTAAGAATAAGAACTCTCCTACTCGTAACTTAGCAATTGATGCAGCCCCAAAGGTAACCTTTACAGAATCTGTAGGCGACGTACCAGATACTACCTTCATATATACATATGAAAACTTTGCATTACTTGGAATTACAGATTGTGCAGATCCAGTAGCAATTGGTATTCTTGCAATAGGTATAGTAGGGTTGGTTACAGCTAAGATGTCCGTAGTTGTAATCGATAAAGAATCTGACGTAAGATTAGATCCTGATAAAATTAGTTTAGTTATTAAGTTTCCCATTTTTGTTTAATTAAAATTATATAATATCCTCAGTGTTAGATGCAATTAATTCCATTGCTTCTTCATTAGTTAATAGACAGTTGTTAGGGTACGTCGATGCACTTCCCAAAGCCAGTAAAGCAGATACTCCACCTGATAGCCAGCTTACATTAAGTTCTAAAACGTAGTACTTTGATGAGTCTATAATAAGCTCTATAACACTGCCAAACTTAACTCTGTTATCTGCAGCTACCTCTTCAAAAGTAGTGCCTAAGACCTCAGTTAAATTGCCTTCCTCGTCATATACCTTTCTAGCATACTCTCCTTGAAGTTCTACGGGTATATTACCCTTGTACGTAACCTCATTAAGGCATATAAATATGTTTCCTTGCATAGTTATTGTTTTACACCTAAGAAAGAATGCTTAGGATTGGTTGGTGTTATAGCAAAATCACTCCAATCAGCGGGGTGGTCTGTTAAGGAATCCCACAATACATCTACCGCGTATAGCGCAGATAGTACAGGCTCTACAAGTGTACCACCGTCTTCGTCATACTCCCCTTGAGATAGGGTTATATTACCTAGTAATACTACTGCATGTGCATGCGTTGGGTATTCTATACCTTGCTCATCTATAGCAACTCCTAAAGACGCTATCTTAGCTACTGCTACTTCTTTACTTTCAAATTCGTACTTACCTACCATGTTATAATGTTGTTAATGTTATTGCTTCTACGTCTGTTAAAGCTTTGTAATGAAATTGCATTTCCTTAATGTTAACTATATCCTTAACTGCTCGGATCTTAGCGTCTGATACAACTCCGAACTTTGGTACATCTGCGACTGCCCCATATAGAGCACCATTTATAAAGTATGCTAATCTACCACTTTTTGAGTCATATGTCACACATACCTTACTACTACTTACGTTCCAAGCGTTGTTAGCTGCGCTTCCAAATACATACCCACCACCATTTGCTATGTACACGTTTAATCCCCCAGAGCCAGAGTTAATATATAACCCTATATTATTATAAGGGTTAGATAAGTTTACGAAGACTTGAGAACTACCAATCAATCGTGATGTAGCTCCAAGACTAAAGTACATAGAAAAGGATCTTAATATGTTAATATCTACAACGGTGGGAACAATTACATCCTCTATCCTAGTAGCCTGGCTCCCGTGAGTCGGTATATATGAGGTAGCTTTAGGGTGAGTCTCTAATTGAGCGCCCCAAATGTAAAGACCTGAAGCTCCGTCTCCCTGGTAATTATGGGAAGAACCATTGTCTATCATAACTTGAACCACGTAATCAGAGGTCGTGGTAACTGCGGCTATAAAGGATTTAGAACATCTATACCATCCATTACCCATAGACTTAATACTCCCTGAGCCCCCTACTACTTCTCCATTAGATAAATCAAACCTAGTCGTAGTATCCGCTCCTCCATCATAGTTAGTTAGCGATAGGTGATCTCGTTCTCCTTTTTTTGCAAATATGCTAAGCGTATAGTTTTGCCCTGAGGTTATAGAAACACTAGAGTACGACAATCTATGTATGGACAATGAATCGCTTTCAATTAACTTACTAGCGTTACCATCTCCATTAGGGGATATATGCTGATTATTAATTATGCTAGATTCATAATTACCCCATGGTGAAGGGTTGAAATTATCGCTACGATTAAGTGTATTAGTACTAGTAGGTTCTAATAGTAAAGCTCCGTTCACGTTATCACTAAAATCTATTCTAGGTTGTTTCTCTAGTACCTCTCTAACGGATATGTTGTCTACAACCAAAGTCGTTACATCGTTCCTACCACCTACAGCTAAGTAGTCGTAACTCTCATCAGCTACCCATGTCACGGTATTAAGTCCCAGCTTAACGTCAAGTTCGCTTAGTATATTAGCATCATACCCAGAAATGGAAATTGTCCTCCCTATCCTAATCCAGCTAGCTGAATTACAAGATATTACGTTTACTGTTAGTTCATATTTCTTACCTGCCACAAACCCTACATCAGAGAAAGCAGCTCCGTAACCGCCACTAGTACTTTGTATATCCAAAACACCTCCCGTAACATCTAGATCGGTTGAATAGCTTGCATACCAACCAGGTGCCACTTCTGTTATTGATATATCAGAGATAGAGAATGTCCCCCCATCTGGGTGAGCATAAAACCCTAGAGAGGTTTGAGTCGAGGGCATTGTTATGTTTATTGTGTGTGTACCGTTTACCCACCAGTTGTATGACTCTCCACTATAGTCAATTGAACCACCTTCGTTACCAACCCATACATAAGCACCCTGAACGTGTGTAGCATTGGATATAGTGAAAGTTATGCTATATGACTTATTGTCAACTAAGGTTAAACCTGATTGACTTAACTTCGAATTAGATCCATCTGAATAATGAGCAGCTCCACTGCTTATAGTCCATTGTGAAGCTGTAACCCAGTAAGCTCCGGTTCCTATACCTTGCGTACCTGTTAATAGGAAGTCACCATCTGCCAGCAACTCTGGACTAGTTTGTGAGAAATCGCCGTTAACTACTAGCTCAGGCCCGTAAGATAGTAACTCTATATTACCAGCTTTATTAACCACTGTACCAGATGATGCTCTAGTAAAGCTAAATGGTACAGGGCTAAACTCTCCTGATGAAGATTGGTCATACCCTAAGATACTTCCAGCTTTCGTAGACCAGTTACCGTTACCTAAATTTATATTTAGTTTGCCCATTATATAGATGTGTAATTTAATTCGTTAGACATCAACCCGAATGAGTTGTATTTCTTATCTGTTAATATAGCTAGTTGTTCGTCGGGCAAAGCCTCTCCGTATACTGCTACCTTATACACCTTCCCATGAAACTTAGGGCTTCCCGTAGCTCCTGAAAGTGATAGTTTTGTTAAGTTACCGCTAGAGAACCCAACAGTACTGTGTAGAATTCTGTACCCATTCACATAAACTTTAGTATCACCGCTCTTGTAGGATATAGCAACTTTTTTTCTAGTTAAGTGATCCCCTATATGTACATCTAAGTTGTATATAGCGTAAGTACTATTAAATCTAACTAGTAGGAAAGCCTTGTTAGCCTCTGGGGCAAAAGCAAATGTAACCCTATTATTGAGAGTACCATCTGATATTGATATTCTATGATCCACTCCTGATGTATGAGATTCTACATCTAAAAACAAAGTACCTTCAGTATTACTAAAGTTCTCAGGTACTCCACCATTGTTACATACCTCAGCTACCCTAGTAGCTGCAACCCCATGAGTTGGTATGTAAGAAGTTGCATAAGGTAGAGCTTCCAATTGTGATCCCCACAATAATATTGACTTGTTAGTGTCAGTAGGATCCGTAGTATCACTAGGGTAGTACCTAGTCCTTTGAGGGGCTTCAACAGCTACATACGTAGTTTTTATTCTATACCACCCATTACCTTCATCTGTAAATGTTGTAACATCTCTGATGTCTGTGATAGATACTAATACAGCTCCATCCCAATATATATAAGCACTAGCTCCACTGATAGTATTTCTAACCAATATCTTAGTTAATACACTATCTATGTTCTTTATGTATGTGGAACTAGTATAAGTTGTACCTATAGTTCCAGTATAAATATCACTAACAAAGTCAGTGACTACTCCAGATTTAGCTACATAAGCCGCAGTTATCCCGTCGGGGGATAACACATTACTGGAGTATAAAGAGGCGCCTGCACTATTACCCCAAACCGCGGCTTCCAAGTTTTGGCTGTACGGCATTAAATTAGTACTAGAAGGCTCTAATAATAAAGCTCCGTTCACATCATCACTAAAGTCTATCCTTGGATATTCTTCTAGGACTTCTTTTACTGAGACACTCGAGACTGATCCTATAAACGCCTGTATAGAGTATATAAATATCCTGTTAGATAATAACGAGTCGGTATATGTGTAAGTACCATTGGACGTAACCTCGAATAGTACATCAGCCCCAGCACCACTATAAACTCTCAATTTACCACTTTGGTAATCTGACACGGTAAATGTTATTTGCTTCAAGACGGTGTTAACAGTCGATAATGATCGCTCCAACGCGAATGCCGAGGTGCCATCGCACGTTGCTTTTCCATCTGATATAGTCCACCCTGAACCTGTAGTCCAGTACCAACCTGTTATATTAGCAGCTTGCGTCCCAGTCAACGAGAAGTCTACGTCAGCAACCAATTCAGCTCCCTTATCCACTAGCTCAATCAACCCCTGTTTGTTAACCACAGTCCCTGACGAAGCTCTTGAGAAGTCAAACTCCACAGGGCTGACATTTTTATTTATGTTAGCTGTGTAACCTAATAGACCACCACTTTTAGTAGCCCACTTATTGTCACCTAAAATTAAGTTTGGTCTTGCCATTATATAGTAGTGTATTGTAAACTGTTAGCCATAACCGCGAAAGTTTCGTGTAATGGTTTTGTTAAATCGTATAACTCTGCATCTGTTAATGCTTCTTTGTAAGCCTGTACTCCTCTTACTTTCCCATAGAATATAGAAGACCCTGATCCACTGTCAAACTGCATCGAGGTAAATGTTCCGGCAGGTAAAGTACTAGCTGTTGTTAATTGTTCATTAACTTTAACCCCATTAACCCACATAGAGTAACTGTTAGTTTTATATTTTACAGCCACTTTATTGAACTCCAAAACATTCTGAGAGTGTATGTAGGTATATGTTGAAGAGCCGGCCACTTGGAACGTTGTCGTCAAGGTATTGGCTGCTGATCCGCCTCCAACATACACTCTATTTGTACTACCTCCATCGCTTAACCCTACTAAGCTATACCCACTAGTACTGCTACGAGCTATCTCTGCGTATAGCACACCTTCAACACTATTAAAATCATTTACAGTTCCACTACTCGTACATGCTTCTGCCGTTCTAGTTACTATAGAACCCTCAGCGGGAGGCAGCATTAAACTTGTCGCGTAAGTCAAAGCTTCTAGTTGTGCTCCGTATATGTAGACACCGCTTGTTCCGTTATTAGTAATATTTACCCCGTTTGAATCAACTCCTGTGAATAATTGAATTTGATAGTTCGACGCAGTCTTGTTGTAGATAGAAACTCTATACCATCCATTAGGGTATTTCTCTATAGAGTAATTATTTATTGAGTCACTTGACTTAGATAGTGCACCTAAGGTCAAGTCAACTACAACTACGTATGCTGCGTTACCCACACTAACATAAGACAACTCCCCTTTCTTTAAGAAAAAGCTATTAGTTTTTAATCCTGTAGATGCTGTTAATGAAATATAACTAGACCCTGCGACAACACTTGGAACTAACTTATAAGAATTTGTAGTTCCATCAGGTGATACAAAGCCTTGCACTTCTTTTACGGAGATGTTTGCTAGCTTTATATTGCAAGCTAGGGATCTATCAAAAGAAAGCGTGGTAGATAGTGCTACAGCTTTAAATGAATGTACACCTACTGTACTAGCTATAGGAGATATACCAAAGCTGTTTGCCATTTTCAATGTACCATACCCAACCTCGTTTGGTAGGATTTCATACGAAACCACGTATGACTTACCTACTTCCATAGCATTCAACTGTCTAACGTACTGCCAAGCTCCGTCTGATATGATGTGAGCGTATCCTTCATATACGTCAGTCCCAACTGTGGTTGGCCAAACTATAGTATCTTCAGGGAAGTTTCCGTCTACGACTACCTCAACCTCCGCAGCGTTGGTATCTCCCTCAATACTAGCCTTACTCTTAACCCAGTAATTACTAATAAAAGATAAGGGGTAGGTAACTAGGTTCGTAGACTGCGGTTCTAAAAGTAGCGCAGGACATACACCATCTGAATAATCCAGTCTAGGTACTCCAGAAGCTACAGATTTTAGTAATCCATCTGAGCTTTCTCTGTGCGCTATTCCAGCAGCCGTATATCTAGTGAAAGTAAAATCACCATCACCGTTAGCAGGCTTGACACTAAATACCTTCCCAGCTTTAACTCCGTTAGGAGTCATTACTACACTTGCTTTTTTAAATAACCCCATTATGCTAAGTTTTTAATTGTAGTGATTAAGCACTTCTCAGCCTCCATTGTTCCACCTTCGTATAATACTCTAGCTTTAAATGCTACATTTTCACGTTTAATCTTTAATCCTAACTCGTAATTAATCTTTATCTCCTCTGGACTTAGTACTTTGTCATAAACAAATACATCATCAAGACTACCCGTAAAATTAGTCGATCCAGATTGAGCACCTCCAGTCCACTTACCTATAAGTAGAGGGTAAGTGTTAACGCCTATGTCAACTAAATTAGATGTAACAGTTTTAATAAGTTCACCGTTACTATAAAACTTTATGTTACCTGCTCCTGATTCTCTTGTTACAACTACTTGGCTCCATTCATTAAGGGTAAATTCTATAGGTGCGCTAGTTTGGGTATTCCCAGTGGCATTACCTTCCTCAAAGAAAAAGTTTCCACTCGCATGTCTGTACATACCATACCCAGTAGTAGACCATCCGTACTTCTTTAGTATAATGTTATAAGATGCGTCAAAATCTGCAAACCTAATCCATGCTCCTAAACTTAATTCACTAGTAGCATCTAGACTAGTATTAGCTGGTGATTCAATCCACCCAGTTCCATTTGAATTCAATCCACCTTCTCTTAATCTAAGAGGATTACCTAAAACATCTTTTCCTTTGTTGTTTGGATTTTCTATCAGCATAGCATTTGATGCTGCGTAACCATTTGTTCCGATGTATGAACCTACGGTTGAGGAAGCCTCTTGTTGAGCGCCCCAAACTATAACCTCTGTTAGAGTTCCTGTTCCTCTAAAATCTACTGCGTAGAAGTTGTTAGAACCTGTGCTAACCCACCCTGTTACATCAAATCTTTGCCAAGTTTCCGTTAAATTAAACACATCTCCATTACCAAAGTAAGTCATTAAGTTGCAAGTACCAACACCACTAACTGTTCTAGCCCAAATACTTCTAGTGTCGGTAAGACTTGTCGCTCCTGAAATAAATGTGGTTGGAGTTCCTGTCGTACTTGTTATCTTTGTTGCTGTACTAGTTCCATCAGGAGCTAATTGACCTGATACAAGCACATTATTTGAAGACCATTGACTAAAATCTTCTGAATAAGTAACCAAATTACTCCCCTTACTCCAATCCATTAACCACAGCTGAGGTATGGTCGGTTGTTGGTCATCGTATGTAGCACCTGTAATAGTACCATTATTACCACCACCTGAACTATCGTAAGCTATTGAACCACTACCCTCACTTAAAGCCCAATATCCTTTTAAATTAGATAGAGCGATAGTCGTGTTAGGATTGTCTGTTACAAGGTGGTTAGGGTTGTTGTAGTCGAAGGTTACGTCTGATTGAATCCAAGCTTCGTTGTAGATTTGGAAGTCGGAGAGTGAGCCACTAAAGAATGCAGTTGAAGAGTCATACTTAGAACCTAAGGTTAGGTCTGTAATTGAAGACATATCTACTAAAGCTATTGTTTGCGTAGTGCCAAATTGAACCCCATCTACATAAGCCGTCACACTAGTTCCGTTTACAACTACCGCTACCCTATTGAATTGATTTAATTGCATTGCACCAAAAGTAACACTTGCACTCCCTGAGTGAACTGTAAGTACGCTGTAGTTATACATTATAACAAACCTAGGGGAATTAGCATCTAATATATAACTAACTGCCGAAGCTGTAGCTTTAGCCCAAAACGCAAACGTGAAAGTATCTCCACTCGAAGTAAATCCATCTAATACAACCGAATCATTCCCATTAAACTCCAAAGCCTTACCTGTAAACAACTCTGCCTTGTTAGTGTTAGGGGATTTGTCTTTAACGAATTGAGATACTCTCTTCAGAGATATATCAGTGATTGTTATATCAACTAATCCTCCTCCAGTTCTATTAAACACTAGGGTTGTGGAACTGCCAGTAGGAACTGTAAAAGTAATAGTGTGTGTTCCTACTTCTTGGGGGAAATCAACTGCTGGAACTGAAATCCAAATGTAAATCAGACCTTCGCTGTTGTCAACGATTCTATACGTCAACTCATACGTCTCCCCAACAACTAAGGCGTTTAGGTAGTTTAAATTAGCAGGGCTGCTGTCGGCTACAGGGTTTTGAATTCTAACACCATACCCGCCATCAATACTAACAACAGACACAACCCCAGTACCATTTACGGCTACGGTAAACAATCCAAAGTCTCCAGAATCAAAGCTACCGCCTTTAATCAACTCCGCACCTATAACATCAGCCTTTTTAAAGTCAAACCATGCTTGTAGGTTCTTCTTTATTATACCGCTTACTACAGATCCAAACCTTTTTACCCCTATACCTATGCTTAAAAACATACTCTTATAGTTTATAGGCTATTATTGTTCCCTCAGTTAAAGCTAGCGATGTAAAAGTACCCTGTAAGGTTATCCCAGTAGTCACTAAAAAATCTACATCCGCGCCTTCAATAAAAGATATGTCACACTTACTTACATCTACAGTAGCATCTTCTAAAGCTGTAAAAGCTGAAAAGGGTCCTGTATGTAAACTTGTGTCATTTATTAGTACAGCTCCACTAGGGGCTACTGCTCTACCTATACCTTTATTTATTGCATCTAGTAATACTTCTTGATCTGTACGTAACATAGTGTATGTTTTAATCTATTAATAATCTATCAATATTTGTTATTTGTGCAGCTGAGATCTGTTCAGGAAGTACAGCTATTGATATAGGGTGCAAAGTAATCTCTGCTTCATCCTCCATCATACTATTTACTTCTAAGAGTTGATCCTCTCTTTCTTTTATAAGATCCACATGAGCTTCCTCTAAAGCTGTTAAAGCTTCTTTATCTCCGTTACATCCTTTTACTTTTTCTGCTAGAACCATAAACTCTGTAGACGCTACTGATGCGTCCTCTAAGTCTTTAAGTTCGTTTTGCAATATACGTATATTTTTGGAAACAGCTAATCCAAAACGAACTCCTTGTAAGTCTTGAACATTAAATAATCCGTTAATTAAATCTACGTACTCGCGGTTTTTGGTTTTTAACGCTAACATAAGGTTTGGTTTAAATGGTTTTGTTGATAATTAAAAAGTGAACTTTTGAAGCAGTTGCGGATGTTGAACCAGAAGCTGCCGGGTTATGAATCGTTATTGAACAACTTCCTGCAGCAACAGTAATAAGTGCAGCGGTAAGTTGAGCGTTGTTAGTTGTATTCTCATCTTGCATTGTAAGCATGATTACAGAGTCTGCCTTAATGGTACTGTTTGTAAAAACAAACTGAGCATTTGTGGCAGCAGCTAATGTTACAGCTGCTAATGTAATTACACCTGATGTAGTATTTAATGTAACTCCAGTACTATGGTCAGTGGCTTGCGATACTACACCGCTACCCATATGCATAAATCCTTTGTCTGCGGCCACTACTACAGCGTTACCAGCAGATATTTTTACATCCTTATTTAATCCTAATTCTAACCCTAAAGAATTTACTCCTCCAAGAGTTGTGTAAAGCTTAATTGCCCCCGGTATCCCAGACGTTGAGTTTCCTCCGTAGATGTTTACACCTCCGCCTGAACCAGATCCAGATCCGTTACCAGCTTTAATAGTTATAGCCCCACCAACTGTGTTACCACTAGAAGCGTTAGCACCTTGCAATGTAAGGTTTAAACCTGAAACTCCCGCAGGTGCTGTCAAGGCCATTATACTGTGATCTTTATAGTTGTTTGTATTCCCTATCGCTAGTGCGACAGTTGACGTTCCACCCATGTGCAGTTGACCTGCAACAGTTGGAACTGCTGGATTACTATCTCCCATAAATACTCTACCAGCAGAATCTACTGACATACCTTCAGCTGATCCATCTCCCGATACCCAACTTCTTCCTACTCCATGGCTTAGGTTAACTCCAAATGTACTACAATCTAAGTTCGCAGCTAAAGCTGTTAAAGATGCAGCAATTGTGATGCTACCTGGTCCGTTAGTTATAGTAACGTTAGAACCTGCTGTAAGAGTAGAGTTGATAGGTAATCCTGCTGTAGCATTACCTATAAGTAGCGCACCATTGGTCGATAAAACTGTCTGAGCTAGAACATTAGTTGCTGCCGCGTAGATTATACTACCCTTTGCAATATTGGTTAGCCCTGTACCTCCGTTAGGAACAGTGTTAGTTCCTGTTACAGTTTTAGTGAAGTTTACTCCGTTTGTAAATTCTGAAGAAGTGTTATTACAATTAGATAAGTCAATTTGAGCTTCAATTAAAGATAACACCAAGTCATTAGAGACTGTTGTAACCGTTACTTTAGCGTCTGCAGATTTTATCCCTTTAAACCTTAGTTGATTCTTCCCTGTAACATCTACAAATAAACTAGAACCTGAAGCTCCGTAATTTAAAAGACTAGGGAATACATTAGTTAAAGAATATTTAGTAGCAACGTTAGTGCTAGTATTTGTAACCAGCAAAACATCATTTGCAGTTGCAGATGCTTTAGCTAAGGTCTTTAGTGATTTTATCTCTGCCATTATATGTTATTTTAATTCAGAATTATTAATTGTTAGTATAATCCCATTCACTGTTATAACAGATTCTATAGGAGTTGTATTATCCTCACTTACTATTTTAGAAGAAGGTAATTGACATTCTCTGCAGTAATTCTGCACGAAGGTAATGAATTTTCCTAGATAATCCTTACTTGAAGGCTTAGAAGGTGGTTCTTCGCACATTTTCCAATAAGCATGCCCCGTTGAAGATAAAGGAGAGTACATTACAGATAAATCAGATGTACCTAAATTTGTATAATAGTCTGAGTGATGTATAGTTAAAGTACTTGCAAGATCCCCATTAGGTAAGTATATCTCAGGGTACTTAATCAGCTCATAATAATACACAGGCTGCAAAGATGAACGGCGCATTCTAATTACATCCCCCACCCAAAAAGATCTGTAGAAGTCGGCATCCGCAGTTGTCAACGGGCTAGCCAGTGTGCCTACATACTGCCCAGCACCATGAGTTACCTTTTCTTCGCACGTTTTTAAAGTACTTAGTTTTGGGGTTGCCCCATCAGCACAATTATATACACAGTCTAAACCTTTTTTAGATAGTAAGTATTCAATAAGTATTAACTTCCACGCCTCTTTAAAGGTGCAGTCATCTTTACCTGTTATAGTATTTATATATGAATTTGTACCTGCTGTACCTATACACTTCTTAATAACTTCTAACTGTTGTGAAACGTTAGAAGGCATACAGAAGGCTGGGCTATATAAATTGCTTCCCACTCCATATACGCATGGACTACAAGGGTAGCCTCCATATGTTTGGGAGTTAGGGTCATCGCAGATAGCGGTAGCGCCAGGCAAGTAATTAGTAGCAAGTGGATCGTTACACCCATGGTACTCACATAATGCTGGAGTATGCACTTCAGCTGTAGGCTCGTATGTACCAGACATTTCGTCCATACATCCACAGATACCTGTAGAGCCATTAGCTCTTGTACCTCCTATAGCTGTGATAGTATATACCGACGCAGCGTTAGTCAGGTAGTCAAACCCGGATGTTAACGTATCTGGGGCGTTAAACATACATAAACATTCGTTAGCTAAACTAAAGTCTGAAAATGACGTCATACCCGCTGTAGGTACTGTAAAATATATCTGAACTATTGAGGAAATTAAACCACTAAAAGTTACAGTAGTACCTAAGGAGTTGTGTTGGAATACCTCCATTGTTACACCCGCAGCCAACATGCCGGGGCTTGGAGTAAAACTATATACACCTGCAGCGTTTACACCTGATAGCATTGCTAGAGGTGTTGATGCGTTCCAAACATTAAAAACCGTTCCTGATACAGCATAAGCCATAATAGCTAAAGGTCCGGAGTAGTCTGCGTTAACAAAGGTTATAACCCCATCTTGGGTTTCCTCTTCGTTACACGTGTTAGGAGCGTTGTAGGATGCTATAGACCAATTGTTAATAGCTCCACAGTTTAAGGGAGTGAATATACAACAACTATCATCACACATTTGTAGAGCTGCTGGATTGTAGTTACATGCGTGAGTATCTGTACATCCGACTAATACTGGTGTTACACAATCTCCTGGTACATGCTCATTAGCTTGAGGGTTAAATTCTACATAAGTAGAATCCATACACCCTGCAACAATAAAGGGTCCACAGTACGCATTATCTACATACGGATCTCCTCCATTATACGTAATTGCTGCCCAAAGTGCTAGAGGGTCGTACACCATGTAATTGGAGTCTGTACACCCACAAGGATTACCTGTTATCACAGCACCATCAGGCATAACCACGGTTACTTCCGTGCCTGAACCTGAGGCTACAACTTCCATAGGGAAGCAGGTGCCATTATCTACAGTGGCTAATGAACTGTAGTTACAAGCAGTACTGTCTGTACATCCTAAAGTATAATCCGAAGCGTTAAAACATCCGTTACATAGAATATCTCCAGTAGCATCTACAATATTTTCATTAGTTATAGCAGCTAAGGATACTAAATCTGCACTCCAAGTTAAAGTTTGATTTATAGGAGTTGACCCAATCATTACCGCCATAGTCATACTTGCGGAGGAGATTCCCACCGGGGTAAAAACTGTTGAAGGGTCAGTGTTAAAGTTTATAAGCTGAGACCCATTAAAGGTTTCTCCAGGCATTGCCATGAAATCCGTCGTAGCCTCACCTGTAAACACTTCTCCCTCAAAGGAAGAGTACACAATAGTAGCAAATGAATACGCAACACTTACACTGGATGCAGGAATGTTAATTGCCCCTGAAACAGCAGATATTACAGTTGCGTAAATTAAAGCTAGGTTAAAGTCATTACCGTTGTAGTTTAGATTTGCTTCAAAAGAACATGGATTATTTCCATCTGTTTGATTACCTATAGTTAAGTCAAATGCTGCTTGAAAAGCTGAACTTACTGCTACTGTGTCGTAAGTGCATAGAGTATTATCAGATATAACTAATGCAGTAGTATTACCCGTACTTGAGCCATAATCTACAGGAACTGAAGGCCCTGTAGATGTGTTTAGAGCAGCACTATCTGTACATCCGTAAGCCGTGACAGTTCTGAGTGTATAACTTGCACACTCATCTAGAGTTGTACCCGCAGAGTCATAGTAATAAGATTTAAAGATATAATACCCAGGAGCAACATCATGGAATTCAAAATCTCCCTCAGCAACACTGGTATGACTTACAAGTACTGGGGAGCCTTGAGCGGCGTCAGATATAGCCCACAAGGTGGGAAGATCATTCCCAGAGGTGTAATCAGCAACTGTTAATATCCCCATCTTTACTCTAAGCCTTTCCGTACCAGTCCCCTCAAAGAAGTGTTCAGATCCGTTTATATGCCCTTGAACATCTACCCCTATAGAGATGTTCACATCGCCCGTTGTGGTAGGAGCTACTCCATAATCATTGAAAGTCATTGCAAATGCTTCTACAGTTGAAGGGTCGGAGGAATCGTCGCTATCTTCTACTCCCATAGTTACTCCTCCACTTCCTGCTGAGCACCATCTACATTTAGTGTTATTTAGAACAGATTGAGCGGGGGAGGAAGAAGTATAGTTAATAGCTCCTACAAGGTTACACCATGATGGTGGCATCCTTGAGGAGGCAGTAGGCATATAAGCTTGTCCTCCAACGGAATCTGAATTAGCATCTACAACAGTGAATCCGTAAAGATCTCCCTCTGAGCTGGACCCTGATAGCCCAGTTAAGGTGTACGCAGTGTCTGTGGTAGAATTTAAAGATGTGTTTACAGCTCCAATAGTTGCTGCACATCCTGTATCCCCTGTTGCACATGTAAGGCTTACATTGTATGGAGGAGTCCCCCCTTCCCATCTATATAAAATACTCCCACCATCTAGATCATTAGTAGGAGGTATCTCAATTGTATGGTTAATTTTAAATGAATTTTTAGCAGGGGTTGTCTCGCAACATCCTCCATCTATAAATATATTTGAAGAGTCGTTTACAATATCTGCAGAAAGGTTACCGTCGTTACATGTAGGGTAAGGAGAAGCTCTGTAATAATTAGAAGAATTCCTAGTTGTACATACTTCATATGTAGTACTTGTAGCTAGTACTTCTACTGCGTTTATAAGATGTACATCTCCTTTTATAAGATTTATGTTACCTGACTTAGCCCCCATAGAGCATTCAAAATGCATAGACTGAGAGGCAACGCCTCCGACAAAATAGCCGTACATATTTTGGTTAGACGTTTGATCACTTATACTTTTGTAATACGAATTCTGAAGTCCGCTATTAGCTACATATAATACTGTAGAGCTATTAGACACATAGTATCTCCCTGCAGTATTCTTAGGCGCTAAAGTATCCGGGCCTTTAGTTTTAGCTGGGTATATAAAAGTTCTAAGAGTATTCTTTAAAGTAGAAGAAGAATGGTAAATAGTAGAATTATAACTATACAAGTTATCTATATCCCCACCACCAAGCTTATCTTCAAACACTAAATCGCTAATCCCTAAATCCAATTGTGGAATATCAAAGTATCCTGTAAGAGTAGATTTTGATTTAGAAAAGTACTCCGCATCAAAACTAGTACTATTTAAAACAGAAGAAACTTCAGAGTTAAATGTGTATAAAAAAACCTTGAAGTCTGATGTCGTAGTAATATCTAAAGATTGTTCATACTCCTTTAGAATTGTATTTTTATATGAAATATCTGTTATAGGATCCCAACCGTGAGATACTCTAGTAACTATTCTAATATAAATATTGTCCACTGTTCTAAAAGACTGGACGGATGAAAATTTAGGGTCTCCCCTATGTGCTGCATATCCCATATATACGTAAAATAGTTTAAGTTATGACGGAGAGTTACCGCAGCCACAGCCATTAGAGCATAACTCTATAGCTTTATTATATTTGTTTTGAGCATCCGTTAAGATTGCAAGTCTTTTAATATCATCTCGTGGAGCAGTTAAAGCTACACTTTTTAAAACGTATTCTGCAGATTGTTTGAATAAAAACATTTTTTGAGCATCCATCAGACTCTCATTACATGCTACATCATCACATCCGCAATCTACGGCTGTGTACATTTTATCTGCTATACAACAATCTACTTCTTTTGCTAAAAGTATATTTGCTATAACTGAAGCGTTTACCTCACTACCTACATTTAATTCTACCAAGTAAACCCCAGAAAAAGGAAGACCGGAAGTTGTAAATACAGATTTTACTACGTTATGATTAAATGTTCCAGAAACTGCAACATCTAAATTTTGTACAGTATTCCCAGGATTTAAGATTTCGACACCTTCTCCTATGCCATTCGCTGTGAATGGATATACCGTTATATTGTTAAATACCTCATTTTGTAAGGTATAGCTAACATTTAGAACATCTAAATCGTTAGAAATGTTTATTTTAATTGATGGCATCTGTATTGATTTTAAAATTATAAAAAAGCTACTAAGGGAACTAGTCCCTTAGCGCTTAGTTTAATTTGAAGGTTTATGAGTCTAAACCTGTTAGAGCTGGAAATCCTACAGACCCTAAGTAAGAAGTAAGTTTAACTACTAATGCATCTAAAAGAGCATCAGAAGCAATCTTTCTCATACAAATGTTAACCTCAATTAAGTTGTCAACACCGTTGATTGCAGAGCTAGTACTTCCATCTTTAGTAGCTACAATGGTAATCATTGTGTACTTGTGAGAAGCTGCTGCGTACGTTGCAGGAGCGTTAGGAAATTTAATTCTGTCATAATATCCAGAACCTACACCTTGTGCATTTACCTCTGCTTCACGTAAGTAAAATTCATCACCTGAACCTTTACTAGCCGCTGTAGCAGCGATAGAAACTGTTAAGCCTGTACCTTTAAAGTCAGCGCTATTATCCGCGGCTCCAAAAATTACAACCTCTTCTGCGATAGAACCATTAGCCATTGCTTCACCTTTCTTGTAACCTGTAAGAGTTACTACACCTGCAGCTGAACTGCAAGATTTAATGAAGCTTGGAAGGTTAGCATTAACTGCTGCTGCTACTGCTGCTGCAATAATTGTAGGAGTGTTCCCAGCAACAATTGCCGCCTCAAAAGAGCGCAATGTAGCAGGAGCTACACCAAATGATTTATCAATCAGTTTTAACTCAACGTTGAATGCTGAAGAAGCATTAGTAGCGAACGTCAATGTTCCTACTTGAGCAGCTTGAGATGCAGCTACTGCAGTTGTAACAGATATAATGTTCTTAGCGTTGATCCATGGAGATACGATGTTTGCACCCGCAGTTCCTTGTATAACTCTAAAACTATTACTTAATGCATGCGTTTCAGCATTATCTAAGATTGTTCCATCCTCAGCTTGTAAAAAAATTGCTTTGTCAGTAACAACTCCTGAAGAAATGCCGACCGCGCCGCCATTTCCTAATAACAAATGTCTTGCCATTTTGTTTTAATTTAATAAATTACTATTCATTTTTATTTAACTCATTCATATGAGTCTTGTATCGAGGGTCCGAGAACTCCTCTAGTAAACTGCTTATCGTCATTTCCACAATCTCTTCGTGAGTATGCTGTGGCAATTCGCAGTCTATGTTGTTCCCCAATGATATTGGTTTGGGGGATCTTAAATATTTTATCTTAACACTATCCGGAATAGAACTTGCGGAACCCGCACTGTCTGATATTGAGAACAGCTCTAATCTTTTAGATGTAAACAGCCCTAGGGTTGTAAACATAGTTGGACGGTTAAATGGGTCGCGCAACATCGCATGAATGTCATCATGTT
>Ga0308024_1000051_pt1 | contig 48601 bp, 38 predicted proteins | sample Neamet420_FD_201295 | JGI IMG/M metagenome (GOLD analysis project Ga0308024, IMG submission 201295) | Marine microbial communities from water near the shore, Antarctic Ocean - #420 | ecosystem: Environmental > Aquatic > Marine > Unclassified | place: Southern Ocean | collected 2014-10-03
AATTCCTATTGGGGCTGGTTTAGGTGGCGGTTCAGCTGATGGTGCTTTTGCTTTAAAAGCTCTGAATGAACTTTTTAAATTGGAATTAAGCATTATAGAATTAGAAAACTACGCTCTGCAGTTAGGAACTGATTGTCCGTTTTTTATTGAAAATTCCCCAAAATATATAACGGGAATAGGCGAAAAAATGATGAATATTAATCTGGATTCATCCCCTTTTAAATTGAAATTTATTTTTCCTGAATTGCATATTTCTACTACTGAGGCTTATGAAGGTGTTATTCCAAATTGGTCAGAAACAAACCTGTTGGATTTAGTAAAGCAACCTATTGAAAATTGGAAATCAATAGTGAAAAATGATTTTGAGATTTCTGCTTTTGAAAAGTATCCTAAACTCAAAAAAATGAAGGAAAAGCTGTATGCTGATGGCGCTATTTATGCAAGCATGACTGGAAGTGGAAGTGTGCTTTATGGTGTATTTACTTAATTCTTTTCCAAGTTCGATTATGAATGTCAGTATATTCAATTGGACCAATTTTTCTATTCCAGATTAAATTGAGTAAGTCAGTGCTATCTTGATGAATTCGTTCAGGATCCCAATCAACCCTGAGATAATTGTCACTATATTGTTCTCCGTTTATTAAGAAAGTTTTATCATAAGGCTTTCCTAGGTCAGTAAATGATTCTGAAAGAAACCAATGACTATAGAGTAGATTTACACAAATTTTGGAAGAATCTGAAGGTTCCCCTTTCCCGTAAATAATAATTAAAGCTATTTTGTGCTCTTTATTGTCAGGATAGTAGAAGTTTAATGAGGCATTTTGAGATATGTAAAACATGTTAATTCCTAAGAATTGGTCTGTATCATAAAATTCTTTTTCTGAAATAATAAGGGTATCACAGTTAGTTATATCACAACAAAAAATAAGAGTATCTCCTACTTCAGCAATATTAATAAATTCAATTTGTTCATCAGATAAAGGAAGTTTACAACAAGTAAAAATTGATAGTAAACTTAATATAAGAATTGCTTTTTTCATATTTACAATAATACAAAAAAATCCCCGCCAATTTAGCAGGGATTTATTTTTTGAATTTGTGATTTTTAAATTAATTAGCCATTCATAGTTACCAAAAACTCAGTATTGTCTTTTGTTTTCTGTAATCTATCTTTCATAAATTCAATTGCTTCAATAGGGTTCATATCCGCTAAGTAATTTCTAAGTACCCAAATTCTTTGTATGTGTTCCTTATCTAATAATAAATCCTCACGCCTAGTAGAAGAAGAAACTAAATCAACAGCAGGATAAATCCTTCTATTGGCAATTTTTCTATCTAATTGCAGCTCCATATTACCAGTACCTTTAAATTCTTCAAAGATTACTTCATCCATTTTACTTCCTGTTTCCGTAAGAGCAGTTGCTAAAATAGTTAACGATCCTCCTTTTTCAATTTTACGAGCTGCACCAAAGAAACGCTTTGGTTTGTGAAGTGCATTTGCATCAACACCACCACTCAATATTTTTCCTGAAGCAGGTTGTACTGTGTTGTATGCTCTTGCTAAACGCGTAATTGAATCTAAAAGGATTACGACATCATGTCCGCACTCTACCATTCTTTTGGCTTTCTCTAATACAATATCAGCTACCTTTACATGTCTACTTGCTGGTTCGTCAAAGGTAGAAGCAATTACTTCAGCATTTACGCTTCTTTCCATATCCGTAACCTCCTCAGGACGCTCATCAATCAATAATATAATCATGTAAACCTCAGGATGATTATCAGCAATTGCATTCGCAATATCTTTTAATAATACCGTTTTACCTGTTTTAGGTTGCGCTACAATTAAACCTCTTTGTCCTTTTCCTATTGGCGTAAAAATGTCTAACATTCTTATGGAAACACTGTTGTGTCCTTTTCCTAAAAGATTGAATTTTTCATAAGGGAAAAGCGGAGTTAAATGGTGGAAAGGAATCCTGTCTCTAACAATTCCTGGATCGCGCCCATTAATGCTTTCAACTTGTATTAAAGGGAAATATTTTTCACCAGTTTTTGGTGGACGAACTGTTCCTTTAATTGTGTCACCCGTTTTTAAACCGAATAACTTAATTTGTGAATGCGAAACATACACATCATCAGGTGATGACAAGTAATGATAGTCGCTTGAACGCATAAAACCGTATCCATCAGGCATAATTTCAATTACCCCTTCAGTATTAATTATACCATCAAAGTTATAATCGTATTTTGATGGGGGAGTGTTGCTATTTGATTGGTTTTTATTGTTGTTATGTTTTGGTTTTGGATGAGAACTTACTTGCTCATTTTCCTTCTTTTGATGATTGTGCACAGGTTTCTTTGGTGCATTTTGATCCTCATTATTTTTCTGATGATTGTGAACAGGCTTTTTAGGTCCGTTTTTCTCATCATCTTTCTTTGGATGATTGTGCACAGGTTTCTTTGGTGCATTTTGATCCTCATTATTTTTCTGATGGTTATGAACAGGCTTTTTAGGCGCATTTTTCTGTTCATTTCCTTTAGGAATTGGCTGAGGTTTTTTTGTTTCAACAGCTTGCTTGTCGTTTGCATGTGGAACTTTAGTTTTTATCTCAGTATTTTCAGGTTTTTTAGGTCCTTTTTTCTCCGGCGTATTTGTTCTCGTTCTTTGCTTTTTCTCAAGTACTGGTGCAGTTTTAGGTTGTGCGTTTTCTGCTTGATGATCTAAAATGGCATATGCCAAGTCTTCTTTCTTTAATTTCTCAAACTTTTTGAGGTTTAATTCTGTTGCAATTGCTTTTAAATCAGCAACTTTTTTTGCGTTTAATTCTTCTAATTTGTACATAAATATTTTTTAATATAATAATCTTTAATTCGGTTATAGCTGTGAATTCTAAAGATGTGTTTTAAGGGGGTCTTTCTTAGATAAGTTCTGCAATGATACAAATTTTTTAAGAATTGCACAAATTCTACAATTTTAATTAGTTTTGCAACAAATACTTACAACTATGATTCAAAGAGTCCAATCCCTTTTCTTTTTCTTTTCAGCTATTTGTTCAATTACTATTGTGTATACATTTCCTGTGTTGCAAAACGAAACGACAAGCTTCTTGTTAAAGGAGCATTTTGCTGATGCACGCTTGTTTGTATTCTTGTCAGCTGCTTTATCCCTTTTTGCAATTTTTCAATTCAAGAATAGAAAAGTACAACAACTAATTGCTTCTGTTGCTAGGTTAATGATAACCATTGCTTTTTTCTTAATCGTATTTTTACACAGAAATGAAGAGGTGTTTGGTATTGGGATTATACTTTTAGTTGTACCGTTTATTGCTTTAATTGCTGCTAATTTTTTTATTAAGAAAGATGAAAAATTAGTGAAGTCAGCAGACAGAATTCGTTAAGATTTAGAGTTGTATTTTACTCCTAGGAAACTCTACTACTCGTAAATCTTTTATTTCTTTTCCATCAATACTAAAGCAAAGTATCGTTTTTACTGTATGTATTCCAAAATCACCAATTGCTCCCGGGTTCATATGTAGAAGTTTGTATTTCTTATCATACATTACTTTTAAGATGTGTGAATGTCCACAAATAAATAAATCAGGATTAGCTTGTTCAATTATAGGTAGTATTTTTTTATCATACCTACCTGGATAACCACCTATATGAGTCATCATTACATTTACCTTTTCACATTTAAAATATAAGTTTCCCTTAAATTCTGTACGGATTATGTTATCATCAATATTACCATACACAACTCGAATTGGGGCAAAGGTTTTTAAAGTGTCAGTAACGGAAAGTGAACCAATATCTCCAGCATGCCATATTTCATCAGCTTTTTCAAAATGAGGAGTAAAACGCTCATCTAAAGTATGGTGAGTGTCAGAAAGTAGAACTATGTTTTTCATTATTTTATAAGAGTAACATTTCCTGTATAGATGAAGGGTTTGTCTTTAAAATCACTAACTAATATTGTGTAAGAGTAAGTTCCATTTTGCACTGTTTTGTTATTTAGCTTTCCATCCCATATTCCATTTTTTTCTTTAAAAATAAGTTCTCCCCATCTATTAAAAATAGTCATTATGTACTCTTTTTGACCAATAATTTCTAATTTGAAGACATCATTATGTCCATCATTATCTGGTGTAAATGCTGATGGGATAAAGATTTGATATACAGGGTTAATAATAAGTGTTGCTTTGGCAGTATCACTACAGTTAAATTGATTTCTTACTACATAAATCACATCATAAGTACCCGTATCAGTATAAGTGTGCCAGAATTCTAATTCATCTGTAAGAGTTGTTCCATCTCCTAAATTCCATTTTGTATTTTCAATATTTTCACTTTCACCTACAAAGAAAATAGTAGGATTGTCAATGTCAGCTGGTTGCGGGCTAAATGAAAATTCAGCAATAGGATTAGGATTAATATTTATTATTTTTTCAATTGAATTGCTGCAATTATTAATAATATCAGTGTATTCATATCGAATAGTGTAAGCTCCATTTTCTAGATTTTCAACATCAAAGAAGTTTGTGAATTCATCATCAATAAAATAATCTCCTCCTGTTGGTGTTCCTTTATTTAGGGTAAAGGAAGGAGTTCCTTCGCAAACATCATCTTGATTAATTCCTAGATTAGGTATTTGATTTACGATTATATCTAAAAGTTGATTTATATCACTTGAACATCCATTATTATCTGTAACTGAAATTATTTGTATTTGATTACTGAATTTAGGGATAATATAAAAAGGTATCCCTTCTGGAATTAAAACCCCCGATGAGTCAATGATAAATGATTTTTGGATTGAGTCATTAAACTCTACCCTATAATAATTGTAAATAGGATTGATAAGTTCTATTAAAAATGAAATAGAATCATTGCGGCATATCTCATTATTAGCTTGAAAGTTAACTATAAGTTTATCCGGTTCACTAACGCTAACTGTACTGTCTAACGTACATCCAATAGAGTCAGTAATTGTAAAGCTATAGTCTCCAGGAGGAAGTGAATTGATGTTTTGAGTAATAGCTCCATTATCCCAATTAAAAGTTAGTGGACTAATTCCTCCACTAGGATATAAATTAATTGCTCCATTATTCATCCCAAAGCAATCAATGTCTGTAATGTTAATATTTGTTGTAATTTCAAAAGCTCCAGAGATTATTATTAAATTAAGCGTAACAATACTATCACAACCATTAACGGTATTTAGTGTTCGTATGTATGTTCCACTCATATTGTAGTTTATGCCATCCCAATAGTAGCTATAACATTCTGATATCGAGAAGCTAGAAGATGTGCTATTATTAATAATTAGGTTTAATGTAGCTACATTATTACAGCCAGCTACATTAATGCTAGTGTAGTTTGCTGTATTGTTAGAAGAAGTGTAAGTTATTCCATCTAGCCAAGTATAAGAATCACAATGCATTCCTACATTATCTGTTGATGTAGTACTATTATTAATTGTTAAATTTAATGTTGCTAAATTAGTACAACCAACTGCATTAGTGCTAGTAAAGGTTGCTGTATTGTTAGAAGTAGTATAAGTTACTCCATCTGTCCAAGTATAGGAATCACAATGTGTTCCTACATTATCTATTGATGTAGTACTATTATTAATTGTTAAATTTAATGTTGCTACATTATCACAGCCTAATGAATTAGTAGTTGTCCATGTTGCTGTATTGTTAGACACAGAATAAGTATTTCCATCAAGCCAAGTATAAGTATCACAAGCTACTTGAATGTCGGTTGATGTAGTGCTATTGCTAATAGTAAGATTTAGGGTGGCTACATTATCACAACCAGCTGTATTAGTGCTAGTATAGGTTGCTGTATTGTTAGAAGTAGTGTAAGTTACTCCATCTAACCAAGTATATGTATAGCAATGCGTCCCTGCATTATCTACAGATGTAGTGCTATTATTAATTGTAAGATTTAATGTTACTACATCATTACAACCTGCTGCATTGGTAGTTGTAAGGGTTGCTGTATTGTTAGATACAGTATAAGTCACTCCATCTATCCAAGTATAAGTATCACAATGCGTTCCTACATTGTCTACAGATGAAGTACTATTATTAATAGTAAGGTTTAATGTTGCTACATTATCACAACCAGCTGCATTAGTACTAGTATAGGTTGCTGTATTGTTAGATGAAGTGTAAGTCACTCCATCAAGCCATGTATAAGTATCACAGTGCGTTCCTACATTATCAACAGATGAAGTACTATTATTAATAGTAAGGTTTAATGTTGCTACATTATCACATCCAGCTGCATTAGTGCTAGTATATGTTGCTGTATTGTTAGATGAAGTGTAAGTCACTCCATCTAGCCAAGTATAAGAATCACAATGTGTTCCTGCATTATCTACTGATGAAGTACTATTATTAATAGTAAGGTTTAATATTGCTACATTATCACAACCAGCTGCATTTGTGCTAGTATAGGTTGCTGTATTGTTAGATACACTATAAGTCACTCCATCTAACCAAGTATAAGTATCGCAATGTGCTTGAATATCAGTTGATGTAGTACTATTATTAATAGTAAGGTCTAATGTTGCGATATTGTCACAACCTGTTGTTGCATTTAGACTTGTAAAGGTTGCTGTATTATTTGATGTCGTATAAGTTACTCCATCTAACCAAGTATATGAATCACAATGTGCTTGGGTATCATTTGATGTAGTACTTGGGATAACTGTGATAGTTATCATATCGCTACTTGAACAACCACTTATGTCAATGCCAGTTACTGTATAAGTTGTAGTTACAGTTGGGTAGATAGGCATACCGTTAGTTACATTATTATTCCAACTATATGTTACGCCTAATGTGCCATTTCCCGCTAATGTTGTAGGATAGCCTTCACAGACAGTGTTGTTAGTAGCAGAAGCTGTTGTAGTTGGTAAAGAAACTGTTGAAGTTATAATTACAGGAGGACTATCAGTAATACATCCAGTTGTATTGTCGGTTACCGTACAAATATAAGATCCTGCAATTAAGCCAGTAGCTGTTGCAGTTGTTTGAATTGGAGTGCTGTTCCATGTATAACTATATCCTGAAATAGACAATACATTTGGAGTGATTGTAGCGGTACCATTTGGGGATATACATGAAGTTAGTGGTGTACAGGTGTCAGATATATCTACTTCATTTAAATAAATTAGATAAGTTTCACTATTTGAATTAGGTAAAGGACATTCATCATCATTTATCATGATATTGATAGCATATGGCGATCCTGCAATATCAGCAGCAGTAGGAATCCAATTAAAAGTTCCCGTAACAGTATTTGAAGTTAAAGGAGTAGACGGGTTAGTGGTAAATGTAGCGCCATTAGGTAATATAGAATTAATCATTTCTATATTTACAGTAGAAATAGCTTGGATATCAAAACTTAACTGACTGCTTCCATCAACACAAAAAGAGAAGCTATTGTTAGCACTATTTAAAGTAGTAATTGGACCAGAAGTTGCTGTGATTAAAGGATTAGCTGCTCCTGAACAGGCTCTAGACCAAATCTGTATATCTCGGGTTACAAAACCAATATTAGTTCCATTTCTGGATTCAGATACTTTTATTGCAGCAACAGATGTTCCTATACTAGTTGTATTGATACACAAATCACCAGTTATTGGATCACATGTAGTTGTGCCAGTAGGAAAAGGCAGTAAAAAAGTTCCATTTTGGTAACTCATATTATCATTTAACCCTTCATCAGTTTTAGGTTGAGTAAGACTATAACTTAAATCATCAAGATCTGGATCTGTTGCTCCATTATAAAAACAATCTCCTCCAGCGCATAAAAAGCTAATAGGATCTGAAGAGAAAACAGGTGAACTACTAAGGTGTATAGTGTTATCAATATTAGCGACAACACATAGGTCATCAGTGTTATTTCCAGGACCATATGAGGTAGTATTTCGAGTACCTATAGGATTATTCCATATTTTCCATGAGTCTCTATTGGGAAATGTAATGATACCTATATAAGTATATTTCTCATATGCATAAGCTAAACCATAAGAACAAGGGTCTGTTATACTACTGCAAACAGGAGTTATATTTGAAGGAGATCCTGTTAGGCTAAGGTTGGTGGTGTTATATCCCCCATTGTTATTATTAGCCCATTCTTCCCACCTAAGGTTAATAGATGATGGAGCATTAGGGTTTGCATTTTCACAATCGTAATAAAAGTTTAGAGTTATCTCATATTTTAGGACTTCAGCTGTTGTGCAGGTCGTTCCACCAGTAATGCTAAAAGTGTTAATTCCAGGGCCATATCCATTATTTAATGTTCCTGTAGTTGCGCCACTCAGGGTTGAATTACCACTAAGAGAATATGTGTTTCCATTCCATCCATCACCATAGCTGTCATACATTCTAAATTGTAAATTACCCAAACTAGCAGTCGGAATACATACAGTCCCTGAATAAGGAGCTCCACCTGAAGAAAGTATTATTCCAGATGATTGATCATAAATATCCCAAGAAACTTCATTCTGCCATGAACCGCCGCCAACGGTTATGGTAATCTGATTTCCTGTAATGCCTGCAGGAGTACCTATGAATTTATAGTTAATATCCATTCCAGCTGCATGTGAAGCAAAAGCTCCAGTCGAGAATAAAATTGACACGAAAAATATTAGTCCAATTTTATAATTTTTACTAAAGATTAAGGTTTGAGAAAAAAGGAATAGAAATATTTTTTTCATTTCGTAAAAATAATATTATTTATCAGTATATTAATTAATGAAAATAATAAGTCTTATGCGCTCAGTTAATTTATTAGAGTTGTAATTTTTTTGCATATTATCTAATCAAAATTAATGACCCTTGATAAGCTCTTTCTCTTCCATTAAAATCACTAACTAATATAGAGTAAGAATAAGTTCCGTTTTGCACTATATTGTTATTTAGCTTTCCATCCCATATTCCGTTTTCTTCTTGGAAAATAATTTCTCCCCATCTATTTAAAATAGTCATTGTGTACTCTTTTTGACCCATAATTTCTATTTTAAAACTATCATTATGACCATCATTATTGGGTGTGAATGCTGATGGAATAAAGATTTGATAAACAGGGTTAATTATAAGCGTTGCTGTTGTACTATCTACACAATTAAACTTGTTATTTACAACATAAATCACATCATAAGTACCTGTATCAGTATAAGTGTGCCAGAATTCTAATTCATCTATTAGATTTGTTCCATCTCCTAAATTCCATTTTGTATTTTCAATATTTTCACTTCCATTTACAAACAAAATGGTAGGATTATCAATATCAGCTAGTTGTGGGCTAAATGAAAATTCAGCAATAGGTGAGGGGTTAATATTTATTATTTTTTCAATTGAATTACTGCAATTAGTATTGATATCAGTGCATTCATATCGAATTGTGTAAGCTCCATTTTCTAGATTCTCAACATCAAAGAAGTTTGTATTTTCATCATCAATAAAATAATTTCCTCCAGCTGGTGTTCCTGTATTTAAAATAAAGGAAGGAGTTCCTACGCAAATATCATCTTGGTTAATTTCTAGACTAGGTAATTGATTTACGATTATATCTAAGGTTTGATTTATGCTACTTGTACATCCATTATTATCTGTAACTGAAATTAACTCTATTTGATTACTAAAATTAGGGACAATATAAAATGGTATTCCTTCTGGAATTAAAACACCAGATGAATCAATAATAAATGATTTTGGGATTGAGTCATAAAACTGTACCGTGTAATAGTTGTAATTAGGATTTGAAAGTTCTATTAAAATAGAAATAGAATCATTGCAGCATATCTGATTATTAGCTTGAAAGCTAACTATAAGTTTATCCGGTTCATTAACGCTAACAGTACTGTCTAACGTACATCCAATCGAGTCAGTAATTGTAAAGCTGTAATTTCCAGCTGTTAGCGAATTGATATTTTGAGTTGTAGCTCCATTATCCCAATTGAAAGTTAGTGGACTAATTCCTCCGCTAGGATATAAATTAATCGCTCCATTATTCAACCCAAAGCAATCAATCTCTGTAATGTTAACATTTGTTGTGATATTAAAACTTCCAGAGATTATTATTAAATTAAGCGTAACAATACTATCACAGCCATTAACTGTATTTAGTGTTCGTATGTATGTTCCACTCATATTGTAATTTATGCCATCCCAATAGTAGCTATCACATTTGGATATAGAGCAACTAGAAGATGTGCTATTTGAGATGGTTAAATTAAGATTTGCAATACTATCACACCCAGCCGAATTGATAAGATTGAAATTATAATCTCCTGAGGTGTTAAAGGTGATTCCATTCCAGAAGTATGAATCACAACTAGATACTGTGTCGTAACTAGCTGTTGGATTATTGATGATAAGGATTAGAGAATCTATATGAGTACATCCATTTGAATTAAAACTAGATTGGATATAAGTGCCACTATTTGTGTATACGGTATTAGTAATAGGCCATAAATAGGATATACATTCAGTTTCTGCAATTATTTGATAAGAAGTATCAGTAATAGAAAGGTTTAATGTTGCTATACTATCACATCCAAGAATATTAGATAATGTATCGGTATATATTCCTGATGAACTATAGGTATTTCCATTCCAGTTGTAAAAGAAACAGGCATTAATACTTCCTGATCCAGCATTAGGATTGTTAATGGTAAGGCTTAAAGTATCCGTATGAATACATCCTGTAGCATTAATACTTGTGTAAGTGTAAATACCTGAATTTGTATAGGTTTGATTGTTTAAAGGCCATTGATATGAGCTGCAGTTGTTATCAGATAAAAATGAAGAAGTGCTGCTGTTTATTGTTATATTTAATGAGATTAAACTATCGCACCCATTTGTATTAGTAGTTAAAAATGTAGCCGAATTACTTGAAGTCGTATACGTGTTACCATCTATCCATTGGTAAGTGTCACAGGCTACTTGCGAATCAATACTAGAGTTACTATAATTAACATTTAATATTAATGAATCAACATTTGGACAGCCATTTGCATTAGTAGTTAACAAGGTGTCAATTATTGATGAAAAGTAAGTTTGACCATTAGCTACCCAAGTGAAAGAATCACATGAGTTTATTGCAATCAAAGAGCTTGATGTATCAGTAATTGTCAGATTTAGAGTTGCAATACTATCACAGCCTAAACTTGTTGTTAATGTATCAGTATAAAGGCCAGAGATTAAATAATTATTACCATTCCAAAGATAAGAATCACAAGAGGATAGGGTAGTTGAAGATATTGCAGAATTATTAATGTTTAATATTAATGAATCAATATGGGGACATCCAACACTATTAGTGGATATTTGGGTGTAAATTCCAGAGTTAATATAAGTTTGATTGGTTATTCCCCAGAGGTAAGTGTCACATGAAGTATTAGTTAGAACATAGTTTGAACTATAATTAATTGTAAGGTTTAAAGAAGCAAGACTATCACAGTTAGTACTATTAGTGAAAAGGCTATCATGTAAACCAGAAGTTGTATATGTAGTTCCATTCCAGAGATAAGAATCACATTCGATTATACTGGTATTTGATAAGGAGCTATTTGTGATTGTTAAGTTTAATGTAGCAATACTATCACAGTTATTCTGATTTGTTAGGGTATCTGTTTGGACACTACTAGCGAAATAAGTAGTTCCATTCCAACTATAAGAATCACAACTCGTTATTGGTGTAATAGATGATGATAGATTAGGGTTAATTAAAGTTATATTTCCGCTATAAGAGCAATTACTTGAATCTGTAATTGTGTAAGAATAGTTTCCTGCACTGAGTACATTGGAAGTGGAAAAATAAGAAGCTCCGCCAGCTAAAATTTGAGAAAAAGGAGGTGCTGATACAGTATAGTCAGGAATTCCTCCAGCAATATTTAACTCAATTCCTCCATCATTTCCATTAAAACAATTTATGTCAGAAATTGTTGGAATTACAGAGATTGCAGTAGGTTCTGTTATGCTAATGGAATCAGTAATTATACATCCATTTCCATCTGTAATGTCTACAGAGTAAACCCCTGCAGTTAGATTGAAGATACTATCGGTAGTTGCAAGAGTATTCCATAGGTAAGTAGCAGTAATTGTAGCGCTATTTATTACAATAGAATAATCTTCAGTAGCTCCGAACCAAGGTTCTGTGTAAGTAGGAGCCCATGTTCCAACATCACAAGAAGTGATAGGATTTGTATTTCCGGCACTTTGGTATTGAGAAACAACTCTCATTCTAGTTGCTCCATAAGCTCCAGTAAAAGGAACTGTTATGTTAAGACTTGCAGAAACAGCAATTCCATTAGGAATATTCCCTACTTCCTCCCCAAGATCAGTGAAATCTCCATCAATATTCCAATCAATAAATACTTTAGCTCCTGATGGGTAGTTGTTTACATTCCCTGAATTACAAACCCCTAAATCAATATCAATAATATAGGACTGCCCTTCTGTTAAATCTGCAAAGTGAGTTGTTGTATAATCCTCATATTGATCACATATAGTTGAAGTATTATTATTGATATTGTAATTATCACCTAATAACTGAACATTTTCAATATTGGAAAAATTAATTGAACCAGAACTAGAGCTACAATATGATAAAGTAGAAACAGTTCCTGCAGGAGTGGAAGACCCCTGCAATTGTAGGCTTGCAGTACCATTATTATCTCCATTACAAATTACGTTTGTTGTATTGATAGAGGATGTTAGAACACCAGGTTGATAAATAATAATACTATCAGAATAAGTACAGTTATTATTGTCAATCACTGTATATCCATATGTTCCAGCAGCTAAAGCGAGAGGATTATTTCCTCCCCAATTAGTAGTATAAGTTGGTGTTCCTCCAGAAATTGTAAGTGACGCACTGCCATCTAAAAAGCCATTACAAGAAGCATTGGTAGGTGTGCATAAAACACTTGGCGAATCATAAACATTTATATTATTTGTAAGAGCATTAGAGCATCCATTGGGACTTGTGTAGGAATATTCTATTGTATTAATTCCAATATCATTTATAGTAGGATTAAAAATAGTTGAAGCAATACTATTAACTAAATAATTACCCCCAATTGGTGTTGCATAATTTAAATTTATTGGAGGTGATCCAATGCAGAATTCTGATGCTAAAGGAAATGTAATAACAGAAGCTGATGTATCTACATTAACTGTAAATGAATCAACGTATGTACATCCATAAGAATTGGTAATTTCCAGTGAATATGTTGTAGTAGTATCAGGATTAAAGTAGGGTGAGGATGCTGTATTATTAGATATGTTATAATTGGGTGACCACAAATAGGTATATGAACTTGCTATTACTAGTGAGTTTACTTGAATTGAATCATATTGACATAATATTGCAACGTCATTTAGTTCATAATTAAATCTAAATTTATGAACATTATTGGCTCCACCTGTTGCTGCAGTTAACCCCCAATATACCATTGGATTTCCTCCAAAAATTGTATTAATAATATTTCCGGAATAGCTGATGACGTTTGTATATCCATCAAAATCTAAAGAAAATACTTGTGTCGCTGGATCCCATTTAAATATGGCACTATGCCAATTGCAATCTTCTATTTGATAATTATTAGGAGGGAATCCTATAGGTCCTGCTAAATTATTTGCTCCGTTATGATTAAGAACTCCATTTCTTTGAATTGCAATATGATCATGTGAAGGGTCGGAAGTGTTTTGCCATGTGTCAAACTCAACTGCAAAAGAAGGAGTAATTCCTGCGTATCCTAATCCGCCCCCACCACTTCCTATTGAGGTGCTTATAGGTTGTAATACAAATGCTATTCCGTCTGCTCCTCCATTATTACAGCCCAGAAAGACATCAATATTAAAATGAAAAGGAAAATTAAGATTTATTTGTATATTATTCCATACTGAACCTGATTGAGTGTTATTTGCTGAAGTTAATTGAAATACATTTCCTGGTTGTATTTGTGCGTTACCATTTAGTACGAAATTTGGAGTTATAATTGGTAACGGATTTATTACTAATGTAGTTGTTAAACCTCCATTAGTATAAATACCTCCAGTATTTTGCCAGTTACCATATATAAAAGCGCTATCCCCGTCACATATTGTAATATTGTTTTGTCCTATCAAAAAGATTGGAAGAAATAATAGGAGGGCTATTGCTTTTTTCATTTTTCAAAGATAAAAAAATAAAACTATAAAAATTTTAGATTGAAAGTTCAAACTTTGTTATTGAAATTATTTTTTCTAATTTCATATTTGCAAGTTAGTTGAAAGTAATTATTGAATAAATAAAAACCCACAGGGGTTTATTTTTGTTGGACTTAAGGTTGTTGAATTTAATATTTTATAAAATACGATATTACTCAGATAATCAAATTAATTTTCCTATGTTTGGATTAGTAAATTGATTAGCGGTGCGAAAAATGGTGCAAATTCTCGAATATAATCTTTCTGTAATCTAGTAAAAAGGGTAGAGGTTCTAGTCTGCCTTCATCTTGAGGATAAGATATAGAAGAAGTAGTCAGTAATATAACAAGTAGATATTAATTTATTATTTTTTAATTTGCTTAAATTCTTTTAAAACTTGCCCCTTAAATACTCTGCCTATTGCGTGCCTTGTGCCAGAATACCCATATACAGCATTCATGCTCCCTCTTTTCCATTTAGATTCAAAAATTGTTTTTTTTGTTTTGCTGTCTACTACAATAATTTTTCCCTTTCTGTCTCCCATGTTTTTCTCAATAACAGATAGTACAAATGTATAGTCAGAATCTTCTTTGTCAGAAACAACACTTAAAGAAGTCTTTCCTATCACGTAGCTTTTTAGCATCTCACATGCATCATTGCCATCAACATTCACCTCACCATCGGTATCTTGAAATTGCAAATACACTTTATCACTTTCACTTAATTGTGCAGAGACAAATAATGTGAAAATTGAAAAAATAAATGTTGTAATAATAGTTTTCATAAATAATAGTTTTTTAATTTAGCACAAACTTAATAAGATTATATAAAAAAGATGAATGATTTAAAAACTTTACTAAAAAAACAACTAATTGAACATCTTAATCTTGAAGATTTTAGTGTTGAAGATATAAAAGATGATACACCGCTTTTTGGTGACGGTATAGGCTTAGATTCTATTGATGCATTGGAAATTATAGTGATGCTTGACAAAGAGTTTGATATTAAGATATCTAATCCTGAAGAAGGATCGCAAATATTCCAAACTGTAAATACTATTGCTGAATTTATTAAAAAAGAAAGAGCGTAAATGGAAATTTCTGTTACAGGATTAGGCGTTATTTCCGCAATAGGTCTAGATTTAGAACAGAATCATAACGCATTAAGGAGTCTATCTTCAGGGATTTCAAAAATTAATCTAATAGAAGGATTGAGTCAAGATTTTCTTGGAGGAGAAATAAAACTTTCTAACAAAGAACTTGCTGAAATTGCATTTGGGAAAGATGTAAATGAAAAACTACCTAGATCCCTATTATTATCATTAATTGCTGCAAAGCAAGCGTGGGGAAGTAATAAGCCTAATTCACGTATTAGAACTGCTATGATTGGAGCTACAACAATTGGGGGTATGGACCTCACCGAACAATATTTCAAAACAAAAGAATCAGTTGAATCTTTACATCAACATCCTTGCGGAATAGTTACAGACTATTTAGCTAATTATTTTCAGCTTGAAGATTTTAAAACTACTGTTTCAACGGCTTGTTCTTCCTCAGCAAATGCTATAATGCTTGGATCCAGAATGATTAAGAATAACCTTTTTGATAGAGTATTGATAGGAGGAGGGGACGCTTTAACTAAGTTTACTATTAACGGTTTTAATTCACTAAGAATTTATGATAATGAACCTTGTAAACCTTTTGATAATAATAGAAATGGGTTAAACTTAGGTGAAGCTGCTGGCTACATAATCCTTGAAAACAATAAATCAATAGCAATAACAAAGAATAATAAAATTGCATCTATTCTTGGGTGGGGTAATGCTAATGATTCTTTTCACCAGACAGCATCTTCTCCAAATGGTGAAGGCGCTCAAAAAGCTATGCAAATAGCACTTGAGGAAGCAAATTTACTTCCGGATGATATAGATTATATAAATGCCCATGGGACAGCAACACCAAACAATGATCTTTCTGAAGGGAGAGCAATTGAAACCTTGTTTGGAGAAACAACATTATTTAGCTCTACAAAAGCATATACAGGACATACTTTAGCTGCTGCTGGAATTATTGAATGTATATTCTCAATTCTATCAATTCAGAATAATACTATTTTTCCAGTTTTAAATAATAATGAAAAGATGACAGAGCTAAAAATTACACCTGTAAAAAAAATAATGCAAAATGTAAAAATTGATACAGTATTATCTAATTCATTTGGCTTTGGAGGAAATAATGCTAGTATTATAATTGGTAGATAATGGCATTTATTCATAAATACTCAACCATCTCTCAAGGTAATTTTTATAACAAAAATATATTAGACTATTACTTTAATAACATTGCAAGTATTGAAACCATTCATCCCGAATATAAGAAAGTTATTTCAGGAATTAACTTAAGAAGAATGTCTGCAATTGTCAAAATGGGACTAGCAAACACTCTAGCTTGCATCCCTAAACAGAAGGTTGGCGCTATTGTAGTTGGTACTGGCCTAGGTTCTATTCATCATACTGAATTGTTTTTATCTTCATTTACTGATTCAGAACTATCTGTTTTATCACCTACTCCATTCATTAATTCTGTTCACAATACCATCTCTGGAGAAATTGCTTTGCACACAAAAAATAAGGGATATAATTCTACTTATTCTCAAGGAGGACTTTCTTTTGAAGGAGCGCTAACAGATGCGATTTTATTAACTAAAGAGGGGCATAATGTAATTTTAGGTGGAGTTGACGAATCAACCCCTATCCTAAATGACATTATGCAAAAGATGGACAGTCAATATAAGTTTACCACAGGATCAACATTTTTCAACTTATCTTCAATTAAAAAAGATTCTTTAGCAGAAATAATAAATTGTATTATTACAAAAAAACAAAAATTATATTCTTTTATTAATGAGAACTTTAACCCTGATGAAGATTTTATTATTTCAGGTTCTTCCTTTTGCAATAATAGTGAAAGAGCTAAACACTTAGACTATTCAAAATTTAGTGGCATATATATGTCCAATTCTGCATTTGGCATTCAACTAGCTGTAGAATTACTCAACTCTAACATAACTCATATAGAAAACCATAACCTACCTTTAAATATGAAAAGAATATTTATCATTAATTATGCAACAAATAATGATGTTGGCATAACAATACTAAGAAAATGATTTTCTTTATATGTATCATCCTATCCCTATTAATTAGTTACTTAGTAATTGGGATTTTCAATATTAGACAAAATACTTTTGTCAAGTCAATTAACTCAATCGAAAAAGGCAGTATTTGCTTAACTTTTGATGACGGACCCGACCTCATAATGACGCCAAAAATTCTTGACATACTAAAAAAACACAATGTAAAAGCAAATTTCTTTCTTATCGGTTCTAGCTTGTTAGAAAATGAAAATATTGTAAAAAGGATTCATTCAGAAGGTCATACTATAGGTTGTCATACTTTTAGCCACAAGCCAACTTTTCCAATATATTCTGAAAAAGAAATGGAATATGAATTAGTCAAAACAAATAATCTAATTAAGTCAATAACATCTGATAATGTTGTTCTATTTCGCCCTCCATTTGGGATAACAACACCAAGTATTAACAAAGCTTTAGTAAATCTTAAAATGATTTCTGTAGGATGGGATATCCGTTCATTAGATACAATTATAAGTAATCCAGTTCAATTGTTTAAAAGGGTAAAAAAAGGCATTGATAATGGGGGAACCGTAATTCTTTTCCATGATAGATGTGAAAGTACATTATTCATTCTAGAAAAAGTTATTCTTTACTGTTTTGAAAAGAAATTAAAATTTAAAACAATTCAAAATGCATAATCTCTTAATTATATTTACTGTATTATTATCTAGTATTACAATAAGTCAGGAAAAAAATATTGAAACAATACTTAAAAGTCATTTTAAACAACTCACAAAAATTGAATGCCAATATCATCAAGAGAAAGAAATAAGAATGATAGCTAGACCTTTAATTTCATCAGGAATTTTTAAATATGAGAAAGATGGAGATATCATTTGGTCTCAAAAAGAGCCATTTGATGAGGTGTATTTAATTAGTGAGAAATCAAATAATAAATTAGATAAGTACATAAATAGTTTTATTATTTCGATAATAACGGGAGATATATTGAATGATCAAACATTAGAAACTATTTATTCAGAGAGCAATAAAGAATATGCGATTTCTCTTATTCCAAAAAAAGGGGCTATGAGAGATAAAATAAAAGAAATTATTTTAATTTTCAATAAAGAAAAAATCTCATTAAACAAATTAGAAGTGCATTCTCAAAATGGTGATTTAACAAAAATTAATTTCTATGCAAATTAAAGGAAAAAAAATATATTCAATTTTAGATAAAAAACAAGAAGATAGCAGTATTAGTTATTTAATTGAGTTTGATTTCACACATCCAGTTTTTAAAGGGCATTTCCCTGGTAAACCCGTGCTGCCTGGAGTAATTATGTGCGACATCATCAGATATCAGGTATCAGATATCTTAGGGCAAAAAGTACAACTTAAAACAGCTAAACATATTAAGTTTTCTAGAATGATTATCCCTTCAGAAAACAATAATTATAATGTAAAAATATCAATAATTAATAATCAGGAGCAATATGAGGTAAAAGCAATTGTTAGTCAGAATGATAATATTTATTTTAAACTAAATGCAAAATACAAAACAAAATAAATACTCTAAAGACAATTGGTGTGTTATAGTCCCTACCTATAATAATGAAAAAACTTTGTCAAAAGTTATATCTGAAATACTCAAAATTTCATCAAATATTATTGTTATTAATGATGGCTCTACTGATAGTACTAGTCATGTTTTAGAGAATTACACTAATAAAATTACACTAATAACTCACAGTAAAAATCAAGGGAAGGGAAGGGCATTGAGAAATGGATTTCAACATGCTATCAATAATGGATTTCACTATGCTATCACAATCGATTCTGACGGACAGCACTATCCTGAAGATATTTATCAATTCTTAAATGAGATAACTGTTAACCCTGAATCATTAGTAGTAGGAGCAAGAGATATGACTCAAGATGGAATCCCTAAAAAAAGCAGTTTTGGAAATAAATTTTCAAATTTCTGGTTTTGGACAGAAACAGGTATTTCACTATCAGATACCCAAACAGGGTTTCGGTTGTACCCATTAGATAAAATAAAGAATATTACTTTTCTTACTAATAAATTTGAATTTGAGATTGAGATATTGGTTAGATTGGCTTGGAGAGATGTGTCAGTAAAAGAAATCCCTATAAAAGTAAAATATGATAAATATGAGCGTGTTTCTCACTTTAGGCCATTTCAAGATTTTGCAAGAATTAGCATTCTTAATACTATTCTATTTACAATTGCTTTACTTTATTATATCCCATTAAGATTTCTTTATCTTTTATTTGGGAAGTTGCGAATCAAAAATCTATTCCAAGAATTTTTTAGCCAAGAGGGTAGTAGTCTACACAAATCTTGCTCTGTAGGTTTTGGCGTTTTTATGGGAATAGTTCCAATTTGGGGTTTTCAGATGTTAGTTGCTGTTTTCTTATCTTATTTATTAAAGTTAAACAAAGTTATTGTTCTATTATCTAGTAATATTAGTATTCCACCATTCATTCCATTCATCATATTCGGTAGCTATTATTTTGGACATTTCTTTCTTGGAGGAGAAAAATTAGTATTCTCTTCTGATATTGATTTACAAAATATTCAATCAGTATTAAAACAATATATTCTTGGAAGTTTATTATTTGCAATATTCTCAGGGATTGTTTTCTTTTGTTTCACCTATCTAAGTCTGAACTTATCAAATAAATTACGCGTAAAAAAATGAGAAAAATATTAGTAATAATACTAAAATGGAGCACTGCTTTAATAATATTTGTACTCATCTTTATATTTGGGCTTGTTCAATTTTCAAAATATAAACTTCACTCTACATCACCTCATTTTCCTTCTGAATATAAGGAAATGAATTCTTTAATAAAGGATAATAATCGGGTATATTCTTATGGAAAAAGTTGGGCTAATAAAAATGAATATGGACTTTGGGAAGTGTACTTAGAGGGAGGTGCTTTTGAAAGAGGTGTTGCATATGGAAATTTAATTGAAGGGCCTGTTCAGTATCAAGAAGAAGTTTTTGTAAATAGCATCAATAAAATTGTTCCTTCTAAAGTTTATCAATGGTTTTTAAAAAATTTAATTTACCTTTTTCATGCTGATATAAATAATTATGTGTCAGAGGAATTAAAAAATGAAATATTGGGAGTTTCATTGTTTTTTTCAGATGAATATGATTTTATAGGAAAGAAATATATGAGAATCTTGGCATATCATGCTGCGCATGATTTAGGCCATGCATTAAACAATTACTCACTTGTCGGATGTACCTCATTTTCAGCTTGGGGAGAAAACACAAAAGATGGAGATATTATTCATGCAAGAAATTTTGATTTTTATTTTGGTGATGAGTTTGCGGAAGAGAAAGTTATTCTGATGCTTAAACCAGATAGTGGTTATGCACTTATTTCTTACTCATGGCCAGGTATGATGGGAGTTGTCTCAGGAATGAATGAAAAAGGTTTAGCTGTTACTATTAATGCATCTATGTCAGAGCCTCCGACTTCAGCTAGCTTGCCAATTTCCATCTTAGTAAGAGAAGTATTGCAATTTACCAAAAACTTAAATGAAGCTAGAAATTATATTTCAGAAAAAGAAATATTTGTTTCTGAATCAATAATGATTAGTTCAGCTTTAGACAACAAAACAATAATTATTGAGAAGACACCTGAAAAACAAGGTGTTTTCGAAAGCAATGAACTCCTAATCTGCTCAAATCACTTTCAAAGTGTTCCCTTTATCAATGATTCAATTAATATTAGAAATATTAAAAAAACTGATTCTAAGTACAGGTTTAATAGAGTGGCCGACCTAGTTAATCAAAAAGAAACAATTGATGTAAAAAGAGCTATTACTATTTTAAGAGACAAACAGGGAGAAGCAGAAGCAAATATTGGTTTAGGAAATCCTCATGCTATTAATCAGTTATTAGCTCATCATGGAGTTGTGTTTGAGCCAAGCAAACTGAATATGTGGGTCTCAACACCTCCATACCAGATGGGAGATTTTATATGCTATAATTTAGACAGTATATTTTCTAACGGTAATAATACTACGGCTAACTTTATACAAATAATCGAGAAAGACTCTTTTCTATTTCATCAAGATTATCATAATTTTGAGCAATGGAAGGAAACTAAAAATAAAATAACTGATTACTTATTATTCAATACTAATAAACCTGTTTTTGATATTGAGCAATTTATACAGTTGAACGCTAGTAGTTACAGCACTTATTATCTGCTTGGGAGATATTACTTAAAACAAAGTAAGCGTGCAGAAGCAAGAAAGATGTTTAAAATATCATTAACTAAAGACTTACCTTCTCAATCATTGAAAAATGAGATTAAGAATTGCCTTACAGGAATTAAATAATAAACTAATTTATAATAATCTCGTTAGAAATTTTATTAATTAGATATCTTCAGTGTAGACATCTTCATTGACTGATGCAACAATTCCAATTATTAATAATACAATTAAAAGCCAAGCTGCATTAGCAATCATTCCGACCCATCCTAACCATTTCATGTTTTTATCGCCAATAATACCCATAATACCAAAAACTAATCCAGGTATCAGAAAATACCAAGAAATAGAAAGGCCAATAAGAAGACAAGATGCTGAAACAATCGCCTGCCAATTAAAATCACCTCCATATACAATTGGTTCTGCAGTAGTAGTAACCAGTAATTCATCTGCATGTTGGGTTACAGGAAATGAAGCGTAAGTAACTGAGCTAATTAATATAGACATTGCAAACAGTAATATTTTTTTTTCATGATATAGAGTTTTTTTAATATTGGTAAACATACATAAATGTTTCTTAAATAAGAGCTGACAATTTAATTGATCAAACATGTTATTAGAATTAATATTTAGAAATGAACCACGGCAATAATAAATTTAGTTCTGATAATTAGAGCTAAGAATAATATCTAGGGCTTTCTAAGTTCTAAAAAAATGATTAAATTTGTATTATTAAATATATCAAGTTATGAAAAAAATATTATTTATTTTAATTTTATGCTTAAACATTCAATTACTTTCAGCTCAATCTTCTTTTTCGGAGATTAAAAAACAACATTCTTGGGCATGGTTAGGTTTAGATTTCTCTAATACAAAATTATTAGGGTCTGAAGGATTTAATGATCCAAAGAAAATAATTGATCATTATTTTATTGCTTGGAATCAGTTAATATTTGATGAAGGAGATAAATATAATGTTAAAGGCGCTTTTAAATTAAAGCAGCTGTATACTGAAGATTCATATTTTGACCTTCATAATTCAAATGTAAAATTAAATAAGATATTTGCTGACAGATCTTATAGTATAAGTGAATCTGATATTAATAATATCGTTAAAAACTATAACTTCAGTAATATTAAACAGAAGATTTGTCTTGTCTTCATTGTAGAACGATTAGATAAGCCTAAAGAACAAGCAGTTATTTGGGTGACTCTTATTAATTCCAGAACAAATGAAATCATACTAACTGAAAGAATGATTGGTAAGCCTGGTGGTTTTGGCTTTAGAAATTACTGGGCTGGTGCAGTTTATGATATTATAAAACAAATCAAAAAGAAAAAATACAAACAATGGAAAAAAATGTAATTATAAAAAAGCTGATACTAATCTTTGTCGTTAGTTTATTGTCATTAACATCTTTTGCTCAAGATGCTAATGATTATTTTGTCAGAGGAGCAAAAGTCTATATTGAATCTAATAATGAGAATGTTATTGAGCATACAAATGACAAAATACTCTTATGGGGATATTGGAAAACTGTCAATTCAAAAGAACAGGCAGATTTTATCTTAAATCTTGATGCTAATTTTTCAATATTCTATACAATAAATGCACAAGCAATTACAAAAGACAACACAATTATTAAGCGTTTTAAATCAAAGAACTCATTTAAGAGTTTTGATGCTAACCCTAAAAGAGGAGCAGTAAAAGCATTGTTTGATAAAGAAATTATTCCTTTTGTTCATGGTTTGTATTAACCTAGTAAACTTTCTAGCTTATCAGTTGTTATTTCTGACTCAACAAAACAGAATTGAAGTGAAAGTTGATTTTTAAAAACATCAACCCACCCAATAAGATTTAGTTTCGTTCTAGCCTCCTTGAGTAAAATATTAGAATATTGTGAAAGCAATTCATAATCTATCTCCTTATCAACAAAGAAAACACCTTCACTGTTCCATTTATGTTTTATTGATATTTCACCAATTACAATATTAGGTAACGTATATACAAATACTGCTGGGCTAACAGTATCTTCATCTATTTTTGCTTGATGTTTAATATCTGAATCTAAACTACTTGATTTATTTTGTAAAATAATGCCAATATCAACCTTACCCTTAAGTATTTCTTGATTTTCTTTCACCAAAAGTTCTGCACCTAATACACCTAATTTACAAAGATTATCCATTTTAAAAAATTTAGGATAATTAAGGTCTAATTTATAGTACAGTTCTTTTAATGAATCTTCTATAATATTGGATCCTTGGGAAATCTGTACTGAAGTTTTTAATTTATTAAACGATATAGACATTATATTTTCTGAAGTATTGCAGATGCATTAAAACCACCAAAACCAGAAGATGTTTTTAAAATAGTATTTGTATCAAGATTTTTATTTTCAGTTATTAGGTTTAATTTTACATCAAAATTTTGACTAGAGAAGCCATAGCATTTTAATAATAAATTATTTCTCATACTTTGCATACAAATTGCAGTTTCAATTACGCCTGCAGTGCCTAATGTATGGCCAATAAATCCTTTTAGACTATTTATTGGGATATCAGCCAACTCTAATTTTCCAAATGCTTTTGCCTCCATACTATCATTGTAGGCTGTTGCTGTTCCATGTGCATTAATAAAATCTATATCAGTCGATTCAATGTTGCAAATATCTAAAGTATTATTAATTGATAGTATTAGTCCATTACTTTCTCTATGAGGTGCTGAAATATGATGAGCATCATTAATAGAACAGCCACCTAAGAACTTAAGTGGAACTTGAGAATATAATCCCTTGTTATTACTCATTATAATTGTTGATACAGCTTCCCCTAAAGTCAAACCATTCCTGTTTTCATCAAATGGTCTACAAGAAGATTTACTTAATGCATGAAAAGACTGGAATCCTTCCAAAACAAAATTTGAGGCAAGATCTCCTCCACAAATTATTACATTATCATAATAATCATTATTTAACATATCATTAGCTATAATTAAAGATTGCAACCCAGATACGCATGCTGTAGATACTACAATCCCTTTATTAATCCAACTAAGTTCTTTAAGTATATTGTTAGGTAAGTAACTGAGATGGGCATCTCTAATGTTATTACTTAATTGATTGATTTCTCCTTTAGTCGTACTCACAATCAATAAAGTTCTTTTTTGTATAAGAATATCTTTGTCTACTAGCTCTATACTTTTTTTAATAGAATCCATCATAAGTGGTAATAGTAGATTTTGAAAAGGAAAAAAATAAGAGGCTAAAACTCCCTTATTATTTTTAATTGAACTTTCTCCATTCTTTAGTTTTTCAAACATCTCTTCCGCACTATTACCTAACGGAGAAATAATATTTTCTGCTCCAATAAACATAACTAAAGTTCTATATATACTCTAAGCTCACAACTCGCAATAGATTTTCCTTCAACTTTAGATACACCAGTAACAATAATAATATTATTTATTTGATTAGTGATAATTATCTTAGTCTTAATCACACTTCCAACTTTAGGTAAATCATGAATAATTAAATTTTTAATAGATGCAATATACCCTAAAAGAGGTTTGTTTCCTGATTCAATAGTTTCTCTACCCATGCTTGCTGCTGCAGATTGAGCAATATGCTCAATAACTCCAGAAGATTGAAAGATATTATCTACAACAAATATATTATTCTTATTTATTGTAAATAAGGTGTCTGTATTATCTTTTGAATGACTTGTAACCTTGTCAACCATTATAATTGGATCCCTCTGAGGTATTAATAATTGAATATCCATAATTATTTCTTATTATCAAAGATATTAAAGTAATTAAACCATTGCTCAGGATAAAGACTTAATTTTTTAGACAATATATTAGCGAAATCATCTGCAATAACTTGAGGACTAATTGAAAGTTGAGGTTTTGTTGCTGAAAATTGATAATGAAATATACTTTCTTTAATTGCAAACACAAAAGTATAAGGAATATTTAATTTTGAAGCAATCTCAAAAGGACCAGAGGGTAAGAATACCTCTTTTCCGAATATCTTAGTAGTAATTGTTTTAGCTCCTTCTATGTATCTGTCTGCATGAATACAGATCAATTCTCCATTATCAACTGCTTTTTTAATTTTAATAAGGTGTGAAAAATCATTTTTTACAGCAATTATCTTATAATTACTTTCTCCAACATTTCTTTTAATTAATTTCTTTATTTTCTTAGCTTCTCCATCAAACATAACAACATTAACAGCTCCATTTTGTTTCTTCAGCAATTCACCAGCAATGTTCCAGCTACCAAGATGTGCGCTGATTAAAATAGATGCTTGTGAGTTATTTATTAAATCAATCAGATATTTTTCTCCTATCTGAGAATAAGAATATTTAACAGAGTGTTTTGTTAGAATTGATAAGTTATCAATTAAAACTCTCCCTAAAGTAGTGAAATTCTTATATACAGTATATCGAATTTTAGACTCATTAAAATTTGGTATAGATCTAAAAGTTGAATATAAGTTTCTTCTAGCTTTTGGAAGGAAAATAAAATAACAGGGAACAACAAAATATAATAAAAAGTAAGCAGCCCGAACACCAAACTTTTTAATAAATAGAATAAAAATCTGATAACCCAAAGCAAATCCTTTCGTTTTGCCTGACCATTTACTCATTAATCTTATTGGAAATCAAGGTGTAGAAGTCATCAAAAGTAATTACCTCTTGAAAATCTTCACCCGTTAACTTAACTTTAAAATTCTCTTCAACAAATACTACTAGATCAACATAATCCAAGCTATCTAGATCAAGAGTTTCTCGGAAATTTGCTTCAGCAACAATTATTGATTCTTCTATTTCGAATTCATCTACTAGAACTTCATTCGTAATCTTGATAATTTTTTTAAGATTCATATTTTTTAATAATTAAGTTTGAATTTGTCCCTCCGAAACCAAAAGAGTTTGACATTATAGCATTTAACTCCTTCTTCAATGGTTGTGCAATAATATTGATTTTTGCTAAAGATTTCTCACTTTCTTTAAAATTTATATTTGGAGCAATGAAGCTGTTCTGCATCATAATAATAGAATAAATAATTTCACTTGCTCCTGACATCCAGCATTCATGTCCTGTCATTGATTTCGTTGAACTTACTGGAGTGTTATGATCTTTAAAGATTGAATGAATTGCTTCAGCCTCACATGCATCTCCTAATGGGGTTGAGGTTGCATGTGCATTAATATAGTCTATTTCTTCAGGCAAAATACTTGCATTTTCTAAAGCCATTTTAATAGATCTAATCTGTCCGTCAACATCTGGAGCACTTATATGTTTTCCATTTGAGGAAAAACCATAGCCAACAACTTCAGCAATAATTGGAGCGCCCCTCATTAAAGCAGATTCTAATGATTCTAAAACTAAAGTAGCTCCTCCGCCACTAGGGATTAAGCCATCTCTATCTTTATCAAATGGACTTGATGCTTTCTTAGGGTATTTTTCTTTTACTGAGAACACTCCTAAACCATCAAAACTACCAAAGGCATGAGGATTAACTTCCTGAGCTCCACCACAAATTATTGTATCCTGCATACCTGATTTTATCAAATTATATGCTGTACCTATTGAATGACCTCCTGAAGAACATGCAGCGCTGATAGTAAAATTAACTCCTTTTGTTCTGAAAATAGTTGACAGATTCATGGTGACTGTACTATTCATTGATTGAAAGATAGATCCAGAGCCTAATAATGTAGTGTCTTTCTTTTCTCTAATTTTATCAATACTTTCCATTACAGCTTTTGCAGACGAATCATTACCAAAAATGATTCCTATGATGTTATCATCTAAAAATTTATCATCTATTTTTGCATTTTCTAAAGCTTCTTTAGTTGAAATATAAGCATACATTGCTTCTTCTGCTAAACTTACTCTCTGTCTTCTTGATAAAATACCTTTTAGATCAGGGGTATCTACTATACCTGTCAATGCAGATCGATATCCCATTTCTTTTCTAACAGAATCAATACCTATTCCACTTCCCCCTTCTTTTAGCGATTCAGTAACTTCTTGAATATTTTTGCCTATACATGAGTATATTCCAATACCTGTAATAACCACTCTTTTGCTCATATTTTAAGAATAAATTCCTCCATTAATATTAATAACTTCTCCTGTAATATATGCTGCTTTATCTGATGCTATAAAGCTAACCAGATGTGCAACTTCTTCAGCTGTTCCAAACCTCCTCAAAGGAATAAACTTTTTTAATTCCTTTTCTGGTAAATTCTTTGTCATATCACTAGAAATAAAGCCTGGAGCAATTGCGTTTACTGTAATGCCTCTTCTAGCCACTTCTTGTGATAAAGACTTTGAAGCAGCAATTAATCCACCTTTTGCAGCCGAATAATTAGTTTGTCCAGAATTCCCTTTTAGTCCAGATATTGAAGCTATATTTACAATTCTACCTTTCTTAAGTTTAATCATATCTTGTAGGATATTATTAGTAACATTATAAAAGCCCTTTAAGCTTATATCAACAACACTATTCCAATTATCTGCTTCCATCCAAAGAAATAAATTATCTTTTGTAATACCAGCATTATTAACCAGCACTTCAATGATATCATCAGGATTATCACTTTTCCATTGATTTAGATTTTCAGCAACACTTTTGTTGTCTTGAACATTGAATTGTATAATTTCAGCACTTCCGCCTTCTGAGATAATTAACTCTTTAGCTGTATTTGCTGCAAGTGTATTTACAGAATAGTTGATTAGAATATGATAAGAATGATCTTTAGCTAACTGAATAGCTATTGCCCTTCCAATCCCTCTTGAAGCGCCAGTAATTAGTGCACATTTTTTCATTTTTATATTTTACTGATTTATAGTTTTCTAATAGGACAAATTTAATATTTTTGAGAAACTAAATTTAATTATGAGGAGCTTTTTATTGTGGTGGATTGATTTCTGGAAATCTAAACAAAGATTATTTATTTTCTTTTTGACCTTAATTGTTGGTTTCCTTGCTTTTACTGCATTAAAAATCAACCTAAATGAAAATATAAATCAAGTTTTCCCAGATAAAGAAATTTCAAAAATATTAACTTCATCTGAGAGTAAAAAAGTCTTTATTTCCATTAATACTGAGAATTCAGAATTTGAAATTGATGAAATTAAAGAAGCTGTTTTATTTGAGCTATCTAATGAAAATCAATTAACTTTTTTAACAGATCAGAAAGATAAATCCTCTTTTTTAGATGTTTTTTATCAGAATATTCCATTTTATTTAGAATATTCTGATTATACTATTATTAAGAATAGAATCTTTAATCTGGATTCTATTCTGACGAGAAATCATAGGTCGTTATTTTCACCAGCTTCAGATATTAAAAAAGGAGTTGTTTTTAAAGATCCATTAGGGTTTATGAGTTTAGTAACGAATAAATATAAAGATGTATTTGATATCTCAAACTATTCAAAATCATCATCCTCAGAAGAGGCAATACTAATAGGGAATTTAACAAGCAATAGTATAGCCCATGTTACTCCTGTTTATGAAACCTTACAATTAATTAAGAATAAATATAAAGGCAAAAATATAGATATCTCTTTCTTTTCAATTTCATTTATTCCTGTAGTAAATTCATTGCAAATTAAAAAAGATCTAAAATTAACATTGTCCTTTACAATCATTCTTATTCTTTTAATACTGTTAGTTGTTTTTAGAAGTTATATTTTACCGTTTTTATTTGTTCTTCCTGCTATATTTGGAATGGTTTTTTCTTTAGCGTTAATTTATTGGTTTAGAGGAGGAATTTCTGCCATTGCATTAGGATCAGGTGCAATTATCTTTGGTATTGTCATTGATTATTCTTTTCATTTTTTCTCTCATCAAAAACATAACAAGAATAATAGTAAAACAATAATAGAGCTTTACAAGCCTCTCCTATTTAGTGCATTTACAACTATAATGGCTTTTTACGCCTTAACTCTAACACATTCAAAAGTATTAAATGATTTTGGTTGGTTTGCTACATTTGGTCTAATTGGTTCACTTCTTTTTGTTTTGTTAGTGCTTCCAGTAATTAGTCCTATTCCCAAAACATCTAACAAACAACATGAATTTAACTTTACTATTCCGAATAAAATAGGTAAATATCTTGCAATCGGGATATTAGTATTAACTGCTTTTTTTGTATTTAAAGTAGGTGATGTTTCTTTTGATTCAAATATTGAACACTTGAACTTTTTCCCTGAAGAACTTAAAAATGCTGAAAAAAATATTCTTGATATTAATTCGGAAGATGATAAAAGCATATTATTATTTGTAGAGGGTGACGATAAAGAAATCACGAAAGAAAGAAATTTAGATTTACTTCTTCTCTTAAAAAGCCTTAAAGAAGAAAATAAGATTATTAAATATTCTAACCTTTCTCTTTTTAACTTAGCAGAAAGAGATATAACAAATAAGAAACAACTATGGAATGATTTTTGGGAAAGGAATAAAAAAACTCTCAAAAATAAGATTGATGATTTTTCTTTAAAAAATGATTACCATAAGAATGCATTTGATGATCTTTTTGGATTAATTGATTCGACTAATAAATTCACTCCTTTATTATCAAATGAAGATGTTTTAAATGAACTAACTGAAGAGAACAGAAGAGGATGGATTGCTAAAAGCATGATTACTGTAAAGAAAGAAAATAAGCAAGCAGTTGTTGAATTATTAAAAGTGAATAACATAAAATATATCGACAAAGCAGGAGTTGCAAGCAAGATGCTTGTTGATATAAAAGATGACTTTAATTTTCTGTTATTTTACACTGGAATATTAGTGTTCCTTACATTGCTTTTGATTTATGGAAGATTTGAATTAGCACTAATAACTTTTCTGCCAATGCTTATTAGCTGGATTTGGATCTTAGGTATATGTGCAATCTTAGATATTCAATTTAATTTTGTAAATATTATCATTTCCACTTTAATATTTGGAATTGGTGATGATTTTGCAATATTCATATCAGATGGTTATTTAAAAAAATATAAAACAAATAATGATACAATAAAAGTTAACCTAAAGAGCATATTTTTATCAGCATTAACAACAATTATTGCTCTAGGATCACTGATGCTGGCAAAACACCCTGCAATAAATTCTATTGCTCTCATTTCAATTATTGGGATGATTTCAATACTAATTATCTCATTCTTTCTTCAGCCATTTCTCTTTAAATGGTTAATCATTAATCGAACAGATAAAAAGTTAGCTCCAATTACTCTTTCTAATTTCTTTTCGTCTTTATTTTCATATACATTATTTGCTGGAGGAAGTTTATTTTTGTCTTTACTCTCTTTATTAGTGGCTTTCATACCCTATAACAAAAAGATCTTCAAGCCATTATTCCATTTTTTAATACAAAAAGCTTGTTGGCTGATTGTTTTTGTAGCAATTAATGTAAGGCGGAAAGAATTTGGAAACAATAACCTTAATTTCTCAAAACCATCACTAATAATTACTAACCATCAATCTTTTGTTGATATTTTACAAATGCTAATGTTGAATCCTAAAATAGTTTTAGTGGTTAAAGATTGGGTATATTACTCTCCTGTTTTTGGGAGATTAATTAGGTATTTAGATTTTGTGACAATATCTAATGGAATTGAAAGTAACCTAGAAAGCATTCAACGATTAATAGATGAGGGTTATTCTATTATGGTTTTTCCTGAGGGGAGTAGGAGCCAATCTGAAAAATTAGGAAGATTTCATAAAGGCGCTTTTTTAATTGCTGAAAAATTAAAATTAGATATTACCCCAATTTTATTACACGGATATGGTAATACTATTAGGAAAAATGATTTTCTTATCAAAAAGTCTATTGTCAGTTATAAAGTATTACCAAGAATCTCATGGAATGACGAAAATTTTGGAGTTGGATATAGAGATAGAAGTAAGAAGATTAAGAACTATTTTTCTAAAGAACTTAGCGAGTTCTCTAAAGAGAGAGAGGATGTAAATTATTTATATGGAAATATCCGATCAAATATTGATTATAAAGGACCTATTATTGAATGGTATTATAAAATCAAGTGGAGATTAGAAAAAAATAATTATTTATATTACGATTCATTAATTCCAAATAATGCAAGGATATATGATTTAGGATGTGGATACGGTTTTTTAAGTTGTTTTCTTCATTTAAGGTCTGAAGAGCGAGAGATAATAGGAATAGATTATGATTCGGATAAGGTTAATATAGCACAGAATTATTTTATGTTTAAAAATCTGCAAAACCTAAAATTTAGCAATCAAAATATTTTAGATGCGCAACTAGAAAATCCTGATGTAATTTTACTAAATGATGTATTACATTATTTGGATAAAAAATCCCAATCATCTGTATTGATTAATTGTTTTAAAAATCTAAATGAGAATGGAATAATTTTAATTCGTGAAGGAGAAAAAGAAAATAAGCAACATATCTTTACAAAGTTTACAGAGTTACTGTCAACTAAAATTTTTAGATTTAATAAGACTGATAATAAATTAAGTTTTATTTCATCTTCAGATCTTGATGATTTAGCAAAGCAATTTAGCTTTAAGATTGAAGAGTTTAAGCATTCTAAAATAACATCTAATAAACTCTATATATTAAGAAAATAATGAAATACGATTTTATAATAATTGGTGGAGGTATGAGCGGGTTAGTTTGTGCATACATATTATCAAAAGAAGGAAAGAAGGTAATTGTATTGGAAAAAAATTCTCAATTAGGTGGGGGACTCCAGATATTTTCAAGAGACAAAACATTATTTGAAACAGGAGTGCATTATGTTGGAGGGCTAGAAGAAGGACAGTCTTTAAATCAACTATTTAAGTACTTGGGTTTAATGGATAAAATTCAAATTAAACAAATGGATAAAGAAGGTTTTGATAAAATCCATTTTGATAATGAGGAAAAATACTACTCACTGGGTCAGGGGTATAAAACTTTTATCAAGAACTTAATTGTAGACTTTCCGCATCAGGAAAAAGAAATTAAAGAATATTGCAAGAAAATTCAAGACGTTTGTAACGAGTTTCCTTTATATAATTTAGAAGATCAAACTACTTATCCAGTTTCCACTGATAAGATGGAGGGTGTTGCTGAAGTTATTGAAAAGATAATATCAGATAAAAGATTACAAGATGTGTTAGCAGCTCAAAATATATTATATGCAGGAAAGAAAGATATAACACCTTTCTATGTACACGCACTTATAGTAAACTCATATATTGAATCTGCATGGCGTTTTGTAAATGGAAGTTCTCAAGTTGCACGTATTCTTGCGAGATCTATAAAATCTATGGGAGGTAGGGTTCTTAAGAATACAGAAGTAGTTGATGCGACAATTATAAACAAAAAAGTAAGTTCAATAAAATTAGAAGACGGCACACTATTAGAAACAGAAAATATAATCTCCAGCTTACATCCTTTAGAAACAATTAGAATTTTCGGAGAAGACAATTTTAAAAGAATTTATAAGAATAGGATAAATAAAATTAAAAACTCAATATCATCATTTGGAGTTAACATCTGTTTTAAAAAGGATACATTTCCATATCTAAATCATAATATTTATCATTTTGAGGGAGGTGGAGTCTGGGATGCAGAAGTATACACAAAAGAAAATTGGCCAAAAGGTCTTTTTTTATGTTTTCATCCCTTAAAAAACAATTCTAAATTTGCTGATGGATGTTCCGTTCTAACATACATGCATTATGATGATGTAAAAAAATGGCAGAAAACTTTTAGCACTCATTTTAAGAATAATAATAGAGAGGAGAATTATGAGGTATTTAAAAAAGAATATGAAGAGAAAGTAATAATATCTTTAGAAAAAATGTATCCAAATATTAGAAGTTGTATAAAATCTGTACATAGTTCCACACCTTTAACATTAAGAGATTATAATGCGACTCCTTTTGGAACACTATATGGATTTCAAAAAGATAAAAATAACCCTTTACAATCCTATATCCATACTAAAACGAGTGTTAAAAATTTATATTTAACAGGGCAAAGTGTTAACCTTCATGGAGTGTTAGGAGTAACTATTAGTGCTTTGCTTACTTGTTTTAATTTTATTGATAGCAAAAAACTTATGAATGAGATTAGGGCGGCTAAATAATATATTAATATTATTATTTCTGTCCTTTTTAGCAAAAGGACAAGTTTCAGGACATATTTATAGTTCTGTCACAAAACAGTCATTGCCATTTTGTAATATTGTGTGTAAATCAACTAATATCGGTACTGTTACTGATTTAGCTGGGGGTTTTGAAATTAATACTAAACTAGGTTCTAAATTACATCTTTCTTTTATTGGCTATAAATCAAAGGAAATAATTGTTAATAATATAAATGTTGGGAATATCTATTTAGACTTAGAATCTAATATGATTGCTGAAGTAAGGGTTGTGATGAAAGAGGATCCTGCTGTTACTCTAATGAAAGAAGTAATTAAAAGAAAGCAACTTTTAAGACCTCAAGTAAATGTTAAAGGTATGGAGGTGCAAGCTCTATCAAAGGTATATCTTTCTGATCCAAATCATAAATTTATTGGTCTAAAAAAATCAAAATTATTAGGGAAGATGACAGATGAAATGATTGATGGAGTACCTTTTTTCATATCAGAAAAAAGATTATTTAATGATAGTATAATAAGTCAGCAAGATTACGGTGTTGGTATTGAACATGATTTTTTTGTAGATTATATTAATTCATTAAATTTTGATTTTGATATCTATGATAATTTAATTAATGTAATGGGGAGAAGTGTTACAAGTCCAATATCTACTAATGCATTTTCTTTTTATAAATATTATCTTGTAGATAGTTGCTACTTAAATAATAGTTATTGTTACAAGGTAAAATTATCTAAGAAAAGGAGGGGAGATGCTGTGTTATTAGGTGATATTTGGATAGAAAAAAACTCTTTTATAGTTAAAAAAATAGATGTCTCATTAGAAAATAAATATATTAATCTTTTGGAAGGATTTAAGTTCTCTCAGAATTTTGACAAAAAGGAAGAGGTCGTTTTTGAATCTAGTAATAGTATTGAATTTACAATATCTACGGCTGATCTACCTCTAATCTCAGATTCGATATCATTGAGAATAAACAAACAGATAAGAAGATATAAATTTAGGGAAAATAAGGATGTAAAAGATTCAATATTTAATACAGAAGAGATTTTATTTGAAATTGCAATAATTGATTCATTAAATAATGATCCCCATATTCAGTTAATTACTCAACTAAGTGAGCTCTTTATAACCTCATATTACACCATTGGGAAGATCGATATAGGTCCAATATATAATATGTACTCTAGTAATAAGGTTGAGGGTATAAGACCTTCAGTTTTATTTAGAACTAATAAGTATTTTATGAATAATTTATTAATTTCTAATTATATTGGGTATGGAACTTTAGATAATCGTTATAAATATGGTATTGAGTTAAAGATAAGAGATAAGGAAGAAAGGAGTTTGGAACTTGGCTTAAGCTATAAAAATTATATTGAGAGTATCGGTGATAAATATCTATATAGAGCTATACGCCCTAATTTATTTGAAGCTTCAGAAAATGATGTCTTAACTTCTTTGTTTTCTGGAATGCAAAAAAATAAAATGTTATATTTTACACAGAGTAGGGCTTCAATCAAGAAAGAGTTTGGAAATTTGGACGTATCTACCTATTTTTCTAATAAAAGAATTGAGAAAAATATAAATCTTTTAATTAATAATGATATCAATCAGTCAACTGTAGGATTCGGTTTTCGATTTTCTAAATCTAAGAAATTGAAAAATCATTTTAATACTATTAATCTAAAATCTACTGCCCCACTTTTTTCAGGAGATATAGCTATTTCTGATAAAAATTATTTTAGTTCAGATTACAATATTATAAAAGCAAAATTTATAGTTAGACAAAATGTTAATACTACTTTCCTTGGTAGGACTAGATATGTCTTAGATATGGGGTATTATAAAACAAGTGATAATACGCCTTTAATTTTTTTAGAGTATCATAGAGGTAATGAATCGTATATTTATGATTTAACAAAATCATCATTAATGAATCAAAATGAGTTTGTTAGTGATCGATATGTTGCATTTTATCTTGATCAACATTTAAATGGTCGAATTTTTAACCAAATCCCTTTATTAAATAGATTGGAAATAAGAGAAACAATTACTACTAATATTGTTTTTGGAAATTTACACAATACATTTCTAAGGGATAATCTCCCTGATTTTACGCATGCATTAAATTATAGCATTCCATATGTAGAAGTGGGAGTTGGAGTGGAAAATATTTTCAAATTAATTAGAATAAATTTCATTTGGAGATTAACATATTTAGAAAAGCCTGAATCTATTCCTTTTGGTATTACTGGAGGTATTTATTTTTCTTTATGATAATAACCTAGAATACTGAATGAAAGCAAGTAAAAACTTATATAAAAGATTTAACCCTAATGAGAATTATGAGAATTTTGATCATATTATTATAGGTTCAGGTATAGGAGGATTGACTACAGCAACTTGGTTAGCAAAGGCAGGTAAAAAGGTATTAGTTTTAGAGCGACATTATGTTCCGGGTGGTTTTACTCATGTTTTTAAGAGAAGATCAGGGTTTAAGTGGGATGTTGGGGTGCATTATGTTGGTAATGTATCAAAATCAGGTTCTTTAAGAAAACTATTTGATTTTATAACCGATTCTAAATTAAAATGGGATTCTATAGGAGATGTATATGATGTTATTCATATTGATGATCAGATTTATGAATTTAAAAGTGGAGAAGAAAACTTTAAGAAACACTTATTAACTTACTTTCCTGATGAAGAAAATACTATAACTTTGTATTTAACATTAATTCACAACTCTAATAAAAGAGCAAATTCTTTTTTTCTTGAAAAAACATTTGAACCATTCTTAAGTAAAATGTTTGGATGGATAATTGTAAATCGTTTTCATAAATACTCAAAAAAAACTACTCTTGAAGTATTACAAGGGATTACTAATAACAAACGATTAATCGCAGTGTTATGCGCTCAATGTGGAAATTATGGCTTATCACCGAAATACAGTAGCTTTGCTGCACATGCACTTATTGTGGGTCATTTTATGGATGGCGGACATTATCCAAATGGCGGGTCTGATCAAATTGCAGATACTATTATAGATGTGTTATATGAAAATAATGGAGAATTATATGTCAGTGCAGAAGTTTCTAAGATTGTCGTTGTAGATAACAAGGTTATGGGCGTTAAAGTGAAAGATAAATTTATTGCCTGTAATAGTGTGATTAGTAATGTTGGAATCAATAACACTTTTAATCATCTATTAACACAAGAATCTAGAGATGTTATGCAATATAACTTTAAAGATTTGGAACCTTCTACAGGACATATGTGCTTATATGTTGGATTAGATAAATCTGATCTAGAATTAAATTTACCTAAACATAATATATGGTATTTTCAAGATGAAAACTTGGATACTATATTTGAATCAGACAATATTAAGAATGCCGCATCTAAGTTTTCATATATTTCTTTTCCATCATCAAAGGATAGAGAATGGAAGGTGTCACATCCTAATCAGGCTACGATTCAGGTTATATCATTAGGTGATTATTCTTGGTTTAAAAATTTTGAAAATCAAGTATTCGGAAAAAGAAGTGTCGAATATAAAAATCTAAAAAAAGAATATTCTGATCTAATGCTAGATCGTTTATATTTATTATTCCCCCAAATTAGAGAACATGTAGTTAAAATTGAGGTTTCGACACCTTTATCGACAAAACATTTCTCAAACTATAAGTCAGGTGAGGTTTATGGAATTTCTCATACTCCAAAGCGATTTGATTTAAGATTTCTTAGACCTAAAACAAAGATTAAGGGATTAGTATTAGTAGGTCAAGACATTACTATTGTTGGTGTTGCAGGAGCAATGATTTCTGGAATGTTAGCAGCCATTACAATTCTAAAATTTAAAGTAATATTACTTTTCATTTCAATGAATAAGTTAAAATAAATTATTTATTTTCTTGTTTCTCCAAATATTTAGCAAGATTATTTACGGATTTTTTGTGTCTTGATACAAATGGATTTGATTGGTCCCATGCATAACCTGAAAGTACAGAACATATTTGTCTCTTGATTTTAGATTCAAGAATATTTGAAAAAAATATTTTATGTAAAGTCCCATCATACCATGCATCTATATAAGTACGAAACACTTCAATACCCTTTGAAATTGGTAAAGAATACTCTAAATCCCAATCAACCTCTTCTCCTTTAAGTTCTCTGATTACTAATTTTCCAGCAAGTACACCCGATTCAGCTGCTAAAGTTACGCCTGTAGAAAAAATTGGATCTAAAAATTCAGTTGAATTTCCAGTAAGCACATATCCTGGCCCATGAAGTTGTTTTACAGCAATAGAGTAACCCGAAATGATAACAGGCTCAAATACCATCTCAGCATCTTGAAACCTACCTTTTAGTAATGGCTCTTCACTAATTAATAATTTTAATCTTTCAGTAGGAGTTCCCGTGTATTTTTCAAGGTAATCAGGATTCCCAACAAACCCACATGATGTGTTTCCGTTTGAGAAGGGAATTATCCATATCCAAACATCAGGCTTATGAGAAATTGCAATAATTCTATTAGAATCTTCAGTGTCTGATCTATTTAAATCTTTAAAATGCGTAAATATTGTTGATCTATTTGGTTGCTCAGAAGGAGTGTTTAGATCTAATAATTTTGGAATAACTCTACCATATCCACTTGCGTCAATAATAAATTTAGCATCTATATTCCTCTTAACACCTCTCTTATCACTAACTGTTGTTGTCGAATTTGTACCACTAAATTGAATATTTGTAACTTCTGATTCATAATCAATATTAACACCCATTGATTCTACTTTATCTGCAATTACTTTGTCAAATTCATCTCTAGGAACTTGCCAAGTCCAATCTTTACCTTTAGTAAATTTTTCTGAAAAATCAAACTCACATCTCTGCTCACCCTTAAGAAAAATAGCTCCATTTTTTACTTGAAAATTATGTTTCTTTAATTCTTCCAGAACTCCAGCTTCTTCAAAACTATCCATGCATCTTGCTAGCAAACTCTCTCCAATAACGAATCTAGGAAATTTAGTTTTTTCTATTATTTTAATTTTTAATCCGCTTTTATTAGCAATTGCTGCTGCCATTGTTCCTGATGGGCCAGCTCCAATAACTAATACATCAACTTTTTCATTCATCAGTGTCTTTTAATTTTAATTCTAATAATGTATGATACTCTCCAACAGTGTATTGATTTGTAATTTGTAATTGTGTTTTTGAAATAATAGCTTTAAAATCTTTCTCAGAATACATCCTGCTATTTCCATTCGCTATACATGTGAAATACAATGATGTTCCCAAAAGGCAATGTTCTGCTGCATCAAATTTTTGATTATCCCAGAATGTTTCGACAATTAATACTCTAGTATTCTTATCCATAACTTTTGTAATATTGTTAAGAATATCTTCAATTTGAAATTCAGAGAAACAATCAAGAAATTGACTCATCCATATAATTTCATTTTTTTGAGGGAGTGTAATATCTTTAGATAACATATCTTGCTCAAAAAAGGTAACTCTTCCAGAAAAATTATTAGCATCAATCCTTTTCTCTGCAGTAAGTAATTGGTTCTTAAGGTCAACTATAGTAATTTCTATAGTTTGATCATGCTTACATAGCTCAAGAGCAAATTTCCCAGTATTTCCGCCAATATCCATTATCTTTTTAGGTGCTGATGATAAAACAATTTCCATTGCATCTTTAAAGATAGCGTCTGAATAAAAATGATCAAAGTTGAACCAACTTTTACTTACATCAGAAGGAAGGTCTAACAGTCCTTCATAAATGGTCTCCCATGAGCCAAGTTCTTGCAATCCAATAGGCTTTTGTTTTTCAATAGACTCTGTTAAATGAAATGCTCCTTTATAGCAAACGTCTTGTACGAAATCTAAGTTAATTGCCGTTTGCTTATCATTAATCAAAAAGAATCCCACTAGTCCTATCGTAAAATCATCTTTTTCATCTCTTATAACCACATTTACCTTACTAAGCATATCTAATAATAATTTAACTCCATATTCAGATATTGATATCTCTTGAGAAATTTCAACTACTGAGTGATACCCTTTATTATTATTTAAAAATTCTAATATCCCCAATCTTTTTGAAGCAATAACTGCTTGAAAAACGATTGGATAAAATGTTAGTATTTGAGCCTGATTTATTGCTTCAAGAGCATTTAACTTATTATTTTTCATTATTTGCTTTCCCTTAAGTAATCTTCAATGATAATTAGCCTTTTATAAAAGATCTCATCATTAGCAGAATGTTTTCCTATTAATTTTTGAACTGAAGTTATAATTTTATTTGTTTCATTTGAAACTCTTGCTTCTACTTTTAGTATTTCAATTGCCTTTACGCATGCCATCAGCTGAATACTCAAAACTTGAAATGCATTATCAATTACTTTTTTTGTAATTAATGCTGAATTAGTACCCATACTTACTATATCTTGATTGTCATTATTACAGGTAATTGAATGTACGCTCATTGGATTTGACAGCATTTGATTTTCAGCTGTTGTAGAGGTTGCTGTAAATTGAACGCCCTGCATTCCATAATTTAATCCTAATTTTCCAATATTTAAAAACTGTGGTAAAATTTTATTTATTTTTGAGTTTAATAATAAATTAAGCTGTCTCTCAGTTAACATTGTTAATTTAGTAATTGCAACTTTTAACTTATCCATTTCTAGAGAAACATAATCTCCATGAAAATTACCTCCATGTACAATTTTTTGATTTTCCACATCAATAATAGGATTGTCATCAACAGAATTTATCTCATTTTCTATTACTTTCTCAGTATAATTTATAGTATCTAGAATTGGCCCTAAAACTTGAGGAGTACATCTTATGCTATAAAATTCTTGAAAGTTTTTATCTTTATCTGTATATCTTTTAGTTATCAGTGCTGATGATTCTAGTATTTCTCTAATCTCAGATGCAATTTTGTTTTGGCCCTCATGCAATTTAACCTGATTAAGTTCTTTAGAAACATAATCGTCATATGAGCCAAATATTTCCAGCATCATTGCTGAAATATTTACACTCCAGTTAACTAGAATTTTTGAATTAATCACATTAATTGTTGATATAGCAGTCATACATGCTGTTCCATTTATTAATGCTAAACCATCCCGTAATTCAAGTGTATGAGGTTTAATATTTACTTTCTCTATTAATTCTGAAATAATCCCTTTTTCTCCTTTAGCATTAACACCTTCACCTTCTCCAATAATACCAAGCGCTAAGTGAGCTAATTGAACTAAATCACCACTTGCTCCTACGCCACCATGCTCAAATATATTAGGATATATTTCGTTCTTTAAATAGTTTGAGAGAGTATTTATTAAAGATTCGCTAACGGCAGATTTTCCCTGCAAAAATGTGTGAAGCCTAATTATCATTAGTGTTTTTACAATATTTTTAGAAAGTACTTCACCCATTCCACTAGAATGGCTTCTTATGAGGTTATATTGCAATTTCTTTTGATCTTTCTCTTGAACCTTAAAATCAACCATTGGGCCAAAACCAGTATTTATACCATAAACTAAATTATTCTTTGAGAAAGATTTTAAAAAATCAAATGACTTTAATGCATTCTTTATATCAGATTCATTATAAGTATATGATCTACCTCCATTAATTATTTCTTTTAAATCAGTTATTGTTAATCTATTCATCTATTATCTATTAATCTTATTATTTTTCTATTACTACTACTACTAATTTTCATTTTTATCACACTAGCTTTAACAAACTTAATTTCAGGAGTAAATAGTAATTTTGATTTTAAAAAATCTTTTAGAATTTTTAATGATGAAGTTTTTAGAAAATCATCACTTATAAATAAACATAATTCATCAGAATTAAATTCATTTAAACTCACTTCAATTACAAATTCTTCTATTTGATTAAATGCATATATAGCGTCAATAATTGCAGAAGGAAATATTGTTGTTCCTTTAATTTTTAATCTTTGTCCTTTTCTGCCTAATACAGGACCTAATCTTAATGAAGATCTTCCGCAACTACATTTTAATCTATACACTTTACAAATATCTCCAGTCTTATATCTTAGTAGAGGCATTCCTTCTACCCCTAAAGTAGTAATAACAATCTCACCTGTTTCCTCATTACCCACCTCTATTCCATTCTCATCAAGAATTTCAATATACAAAAGGTCCTCTTGCAGGTGCCCACCTTCTCCTGTATTACATTCCGTAAATGCCGTCATCATCTCAGTTGATGCGTATGTTGAATACAGCTTAACATCTAGTTCTTTTGTAATTGCTTTACCTAATGTATTTAATCCTAATTCAGGATTTCTTATAGGCTCACCAATACAAATAGCTTTTGTTAATGAAATATTAGAAAAGTCAATGTTGTTTTCTTTTGCAAATTTAATCATCTTTAATAAAAATGAAGGAACAGCTATTAATACATTAGGTCTAAACCTTTCTATCATATCCCACTGATACTTTAGATTTCCTGGGCCAGTACGAATAATACCAACCCCAAGCTCTTGCGCTCCCAAATAATATGCTAGTCCTGCCATAAAACATTTATCAATTGTAGTTGTAAGGAGCACTTTATCCCCTTTTGATAATCCACAAAGTTTAAAAGAATTACTCTCATTAACGCCTAATCTTTTTAAGTCATTTTCAGTAAGGTAAAATGAAACCGGTCGACCCATTGTACCTGATGTAGTGATGAAATCTCTGACCTCATCTTCATGAACACATAAGAAATCTTCATTAAATTTAGCAATATCATTTTTAGTAGTAAAAGGAAATTTTTTAAGTTCAGAGAGATTATTAATTTGATTATAATTTTTAAGAATATTTTTATAGAATCTAGAATTTTTCTTAATATAATTTATTTGATTATTGATTTCTCCAATGATTTTCAACTAATTTATTTTTAATTTTAATATAATCAACAGTTATTTCTACAAAAATAGAAAATAGTTTTACTTTTATATAACTATAATTATTAAATATAATTTTTTCAGTATAAGTAATCCGTCCCCCTAGGGGATATCTAGTCTAGTGCTTTAGGAGCCTAAGCCTAATATAGCTTTGTATTATTTTTAAATAATAAGGTAATGAGGGATATGTATTAGTGGAAATTACAATCCTAAATTCGAACTTTTTTAGAAAAATATTGAGTAGCACTAACTTTTAAACACCTTGTTTTCTTAGGCTTCATTTTTAGTAATTTTATCACTTCAAAAAAACATTTATTAATGAAGCTAAAACACCTTAAACATACTGATGTATTGGACATCTTTTCCATAGAAAAAAACGTTTTTACTGATATTCCTATGTTTACTGATAGTGTACAGGCAGGTTTTCCTTCTCCAGCTGAGGATTATATGGATTTGGATTTAAACTTGCAAGACCATTTGATTCAAAACCCTTCAGCTACTTTTTGTGTACGTGCAGTTGGCGAAAGTATGAAGGATGCAGGAATTCAAAGTGGAGATATTATGTTGGTGGACAGATCCCTTACTCCAAAAAACAGAAGTATAGTGCTGGCAGTAATTGATGGGGAGTTTACAATAAAGCGAGTGAATGTAAGTGAAAAGGAACTTTACTTAATGCCAGAGAATGAGAGTTTCCCTCCAATTAAGATAACGCAGGAAATGGATTTCCAAGTTTGGGGAGTGGTAACCTATATCATCCATAAAGCCCTTTAGTATGTTTGCTTTAGTTGATTGTAATAATTTTTATGCTTCCTGTGAGAGGGTATTCAATCCTAAGGTTGAGAAAAAGCCTGTTATTGTGTTATCTAATAATGATGGCTGTGTTATTGCAAGAAGTAATGAATCCAAAGCGTTGGGGGTAAAGATGGGTGAACCTGCTTTTAAAATAAAAAACATAATTGAGAAATATGATATCAATGTTTTCTCTACCAATTTTGCTCTCTATGGCGATTTTTCCAAAAGAGTAATGAATGTATTAAGAAGTGAAGTCAATCAGATGGAAGTTTATTCTGTTGATGAAGCATTCTTGGATTTTACTGATTATGCCACTAAGGAAAGAGGCGTTGCACTACGGGAAAAAGTAAAGCAATGGACAGGCATCCCTGTATCAATAGGAATTGCATCAACCAAGGTACTGTCGAAAGTAGCGAACCATATTGCCAAGAAACACACTAAGTCAGGTGTTTTCATGTTTGATGATAATGATTTGATTAGAAGAGCTTTGAATGTGTTTCCTGTGGAGGATTTGTGGGGTGTTGGTAGGAAAAATGCCAAACGATTAAAAGAAGCAGGTATTCATACGGCTTTACAGTTTAGGGAATGTGATAGTGGTTGGATAAGAAGGAATATGTCAGTGAATGGAGTAAGATTACAGAAAGAACTTTTTGGTGAAGTGTGTTATCCTTTGGAATTAAAAAGAAATAGGAAAAAGAACATTTGTACGGCTCGTTCCTTTGGTGCTGAAGTGAAAGAGCTTTCAAAGCTTAAAGAGGCGATAAGTTCGCACGCCAATACGTGTGCAAAAAAATTAAGAGAAGAAAAAAGTTGTTGCACTTCCATTTCGGTATTTATCAATACCAATCCTTTTAAACCACATGCCAAACAGTATAATCCTTATAAAGTAATTCAGTTGGATGTTCCTACAAACGATAGTATGGAAATAGTAAAGGCAGCTCTTGAAGGTTTAGAAAGTATTTTCAGGAATGATTGTATTTACAAGAAAGCAGGGGTTATAGTGGGTAAAATTGTGCCTGAAGAACAAGTCCAACTTAGCCTGTTTGATAAGTTAGATAGGGAGAAACGCAAATCAATTAACAAAGTAGTTGATAAACTTAATGCTGTAATGGGAAAAGAGAAAGTAAAACTTGCCGTACAAGGTTCTGGTAGAAAATGGAAGCTGAAGCAAGAAAAACTATCTCCTTGTTATACTACACGCTTTGCTGATATGTTGGAAGTGAGGATTTAGTCTTAAGCTAAATTTACACAAAATTATTCCGCTAATTTTATCCTTTGTTGGCCACTGTTTTTTTATTTATTTTTCTCGACCAATATGTTATTATAAGTCCACCGATAATCCCAGGAATAAACCAACCATAATAACTCGGAAAAAACTGATTGACTACTACGAATGCTGTTGTAGCGGAAATATACCCACCCAACATTTTTCCCAAATGTAATTTTAACCACCCTTTTCTTAATTGTTCAGGGTTTTTAAACAATACTAAATCGTTAACTGAAAAAATTATCCCAATAATTGCAAAGACAACTAGAACAATGTTTATGCTTTTGGTTAATACAAGTGGTAACAGAATCATTAAGAATCCTGTTAAAATCATAATTTTCGAAATCCATTTATCAGCTCTTAAATCTGGATTTTCTAGTTTAAAATTTAGTGCTCTTTTTCCAGTTAAAACAAAATATAAACTAAAAATTCCGATAGCTAATAAAAAAGGATTTTCATGTTTTGGCAATACAGCAATTACCATAGCAATTATTCCAGATAACATCATTGAATAGAAAAAAACAAGTCCAGATTTTTTATGGATTGTTTTTCCTTTTTTTGCAACTATTGAAATGAAACCTGTTAGCAAAGCAATCCCTCCAAAAGCTGCGTGAATATAAATTAAAATTTGAATCGTTTTTTCCATTTTCAATTTCTGCTTTTGTTTCTAAAGGTTTAAATAATTATGAATCACTTTAATTGTTTAGTGAAATAGTTATTTTAATTCCAGTACTATTATATTTTCAACATGATGAGTTTGGGGGAACATATCAACGGGTTGAATATGGACTACTTTATATTTTTCATCCATTAACGCTAAGTCTCGCGCTTGTGTGGCAGAGTTACAACTTACATAAACAATTCTTTTGGCGCCAATCTTTAGGATTTGTTCCACTACCTTTTTATGCATTCCATCTCTTGGAGGGTCAGTAATTATCACGTCAGGAGTTCCATTCTTTGCAATAAACTCATCTGTGAAAATTTCTTTCATGTCCCCAGTGTAGAAGGTGCAGTTTTTAATGTTATTGCGTTCCGCATTTTCATAAGCCGCTTTTATTCCTTCTTCAATAGAGTCAATTCCTACCACTTTTTTGGCTGAAGTTGCCACATATTGCGCAATAGTTCCTGTGCCGGTATATAGGTCGTACACCAAATCATTTTCAGTGATTTGGGCAAGTTCTTTTGTTTTTCGGTATAATATTTTTGCTTGCTCGCTATTGGTTTGAAAAAATGATTTTGCTCCAATCTTAAAATGTAATCCATCCATTTCCTCCATGATAAAATCTTCTCCATTATAGCAAACAACATCTTGATCGTACATGGTGTTATTTGCTTTTTGGTTTACAATATAAAGTAATGAAGTAATTTCAGGGAAAGAGATTTTGATGTGTTCCATTAACAGTTTGATATTCTTTTTATCATTTTCATAAAACTGAACCAATACCATCAAATCATTAGTGGAGGAAGTCCTAACCATTAAGTTTCTTAATAAACCTTCTTGATTTCTAATATCAAAATAGGTTAGTTTGTTTTCATCAGCAAATTGCTTTACCGATAAACGAATAGCGTTAGAAGGCTCTTTTTGTAAGTGGCAATTGTTAAGGTTAATCACTTTGTCGAACATTCCAGGAACATGAAATCCAAGAGCGTCTTTATCTGGAATATCAGCTTCCGATTGTACTTCTTCTGTAGTTAACCATCTTTTGTTGGAGAAAGTAAACTCCATTTTGTTTCTGTAAAAATATTCATTTTCACTTCCTAATATTTCTGAATGGGGTGGTAGTTCTATTCCTCCAATTCTTTTTAGGTTGTTGAGTACCTCATTTTGTTTAAAGTCCAGCTGAGATTCGTATTTCATGTTTTGCCATTTGCAACCACCACAAGTTCCGAAATGTTCGCATTTAGGTTCTGTTCTTCTTTCAGAATAGGTATGGATTTTCTCAATTCGAGCTTCCCAAAATTTCTTTCTTCTTTTAAAAACCGTAATATCACAAATATCTCCTGGCACACCTCCTTGTACAAAAATGGCTCTCCCTTCATGTTTTGCTACCGATTTCCCTTTGTTTGCAGTATCAATTATTTCAATATTTTCTATTAAAATAGGCTCTCTTCTATTTTGTCTTCCCATTCGGCAAAAGTATAGATTTACTAATTAATTCTACTATATTTGCACTTCCTAAAATTTAAGATATGAAATCAGCAGCAGAATATATAGCATTAGAAGACAAGTATGGAGCACATAATTATCACCCACTACCAGTTGTTTTGGCAAAAGGTGAAGGTGTTTTTGTATGGGATGTAGATGGAAAAAGATATTATGATTTTTTGTCTTCTTACTCTGCAGTAAATCAGGGGCATTGCCACCCAAAAATTGTAGATGCACTTAAAAAACAAGCTGATATTTTAACTCTTACTTCTCGTGCTTTTTACAATGATACTTTAGGCGATTACGAAAAATACATTGCAGATTATTTTGGTTTTGATAAAGTTCTGCCAATGAATACAGGTGCTGAAGCAGTTGAAACGGCACTTAAACTTTGTAGAAAATGGAGCTACCAACAGAAAGGTTTAGCAGCTGATACAGCAAAAATTATTGTCTGTGATGGAAATTTCCATGGAAGAACGACTACTATTATTTCTTTTAGTAACGACCCAGATGCAAGAGCTGAATTTGGACCTTATACTCCAGGTTTTATTAATATTCCTTATAATGATTTGGATGCTTTAAAGGAAGCTTTAAAGGATGAAACAATTGCAGGATTTATGCTAGAACCAATTCAAGGTGAAGCAGGTGTTTTTGTACCTGATGAAGGGTATTTAAAATCAGCTTATGAATTATGTAAAGAGGCGAATGTATTGTTTATTGCTGATGAGGTGCAAACAGGAATCGCACGTACCGGAAAATTATTAGCAGTTGATCATGAGGATGTAAAACCAGATATTTTAATTTTAGGAAAAGCAATTTCAGGAGGAGTATTTCCTGTTTCGGCAGTATTGGCGGATGATAATATAATGATGTGTATCCGACCAGGAGAACACGGTTCTACTTTTGGTGGAAACCCATTGGCAAACAAAGTTGCCATTGCAGCATTGGAGGTTGTAAAAGAGGAGAAACTATCCGAAAATGCTGAGCGTTTAGGAATAATTCTAAGAAGAGAGTTAGCTAATTTTGAAAACGATATGATTACTTTGGTAAGAGGGAAGGGACTTCTTAATGCTATTGTGATAAAGCCTAAAGAAGGAAAAGAAGCATGGGACGTCTGTTTAAAATTAAGAGATAACGGTTTGTTAGCAAAACCAACCCATGGAGATATCATTCGTTTTGCCCCTCCTTTGGTAATTACGGAAGAGCAATTAATGGACTGTATCGCCATAATTAAAAAGACTATTCTTTCTTTTTAAATTTGAAGTAAAACTTCAGATTTCCTACAGATTTCAAACTTATTTTTGCAAAAATTTTTGTAGTGAAAAACTTTGTGATTATATTTTTTATGCTTTCTGCTTTTTTTTCTTTTTCTAAAAGTCAAAAGGATACTATTGTTTTTGACAGAAAGTTAGAAGAAGTAACTATCTCTGCTACCAAAACAGCTAAGTCAATAGATAAGTTACCTATTCCTGTTATGGTAATTTCTAAAGAGGAAATTGAAGAGTTTGGTTCAAGTAAATTGTATGATGTAATTAAAAGGCAAACAGGCATTGTAAGTGTTACTACAAAAACAGGAACTGAAGGACTGCAAATGCAAGGTTTAGACGCCTCATACACCACTATACTTCTTGACGGTTTCCCAATTATCGGAAGATCATTTGGTGCTTTAGATTTAAATAGGATTGCAT